>OLQC01000857.1_pt1 | contig 28213 bp, 23 predicted proteins | sample 1672471 | NCBI WGS metagenome assembly OLQC01 (sample SAMEA3136689, study PRJEB25190) | human gut metagenome | biome: human gut; feature: human-associated habitat; material: faeces | place: Austria | collected 2013 | reverse complement strand
TGCATTGGAAAGTTCCGGATATTCATATACATTCTTCTTACCGATCAGCATTCCTTCCGGACTGTCCGGTTCTCCCTGGTTCAATGTAGTTGGGAAATCTTCTTTTATCTGTACGCATGTAACTCCGTAGAAATCTACGATTGCATTTACCTTGCAGGAATATTCTCCATATACATCTGTGTCCATCAGCTCCTGATCTGCCGTAACCCCCGCAATAAACGCTGTATTGCCGCCGCTTGAATCTCCCATTATAAAGACCTGGGACGGATCAATACGATATTCCTCTGCATGTTTTCTTAAGAAACGTACACCTGTCTTTGCATCTTCTACAGGAGCAGGAAATGTAGCAAGATCGCTTTCTCTGTATTGAAGAATCGCTGTCACAAATCCACGTCTTGCAAGATCTGCCATTGCTCCAAGCCGTTTATAGTTGTCCTGTTTTCTCCATGCCGATCCCTGAACATACAAAATTGCCGGATATATCTTTGGTGCTTTGGCATTCGTCTCTGGTACGATCATCTGGAGCGTACGCTCAATCCCGTCTCTGTTTACATAGCATACATCATGCTTATATATACCATATCTCTCCGTTCCGTCTGCTGTGAGTTTCTGAACCTCTTCCATCCCCTCAATCTGTGTCCGGAAATCTTCAAAACTCATATTTTTGATTTCTTCACTTGTCATTATCCGTTTCCTCCTGACCCGTTTTTCTATATTGTTAATTTTATAACTGGATACAGGTATCAGGTCAAGTGTACTCTTATTAATACATTTTATAATTTTCAGTCTTTTTAATCATTTTCTATTAATTTTTTCTATTCTTTTCTTTCTAATTTCACCTCTTCAATGGCATTTTACCTCACTAAAGTGCAAAAACCTGAGATTAACTCTCAGGTTTCAATAATATATATATTTTCAAATAATTCCAATCATTTCCTTCTTCATCATGTGTGATCTTAATCCTTACACAGTAAGCATCTCCCGGTATCTTTGCATCTTGTTGAAACTTTCGGTATATCTTTCGGATTTTCTTCTGCAGCACTCCTTCCGATGCATACGGTCCGGTAATTTTCAGATACAGGACAAATGCTCTTCCGCCTTTTATCCTGGTATATCCTTTTTGCCTGCTCCAGACATTTTCATTTTTTTCGATATCTTCTATATACTCTGCCCGTACTGCCTGTCCCCAGGAGAACTGGTTTTCCGTTCCATTCAGACTTTCTCTGCTTATCTTAAGTACCGATTTGCTTTCCGGTGCATAATCCATGAAATTAATCCCGTCCGATTCAAGTTGTGCATTTTTGCCATATTCCAGGTTATTCGTCTGAAATCTGATCCAGAAATCCGGCATTTCTTCTATATACCAGTTTCCCTGTTTCTTTTCTATCTCTTCCGTCTCTGCAAGATAATCCGTCACACGTTTTTTTAATTCCTGCAATTCTGACAGTGAAGCATCTATTTCCTCTAATCTTTTTTTCAACAGATTATCTATCGCTTCTGAATCTGCTTCCTTTATCAGATTCCCGACCTCTTTCAATGCGAACCCAAGATTCTTATACTTCATACATTCGTAAATATCCGTACATGCCCTTATATCGTAAGACCTGTAATTCGAATGTTCTCTTCTCGTAGAACTCAGAAGACCAATCTTCTCATAATATTTTATTGTATGTACAGACACACCTGTAAACTTTGCAAGCATTCCTACTGTCTTTTCATTCATATGATCACCTGTCTTTTATATTTCCCCGATCTGTTCTTTTTCCAGCTGCTTTTTCTTCTTCCTTGCTTCTCTCAATTCTTTAAAAAATGATTTCATCATCTGACTGCATTCTTCTTCCATCACTCCTGTCGTCAATTCTACCTGATGATTAAATTCAGGCATATCCAGAAGATTTAAGATAGAGCCTGCACAGCCGGCTTTCGGATTCATACATCCGACTACTACCCGTGTCATCCGGGACTGTACGATCGCACCGGAACACATCTGGCATGGTTCCAGAGTTACATACATCGTACAATCCTCCAGTCTCCAGTCATTCATCTTCTTGCTTGCTTTTTTGATCGCGATCAGTTCTGCATGCGCCAGGGTATTATTATCAATTGTTCTGCGGTTATATCCTCTCCCAATGATCTTATCCTGATATACGATCACACATCCGATCGGCACCTCACCGATCGCATATGCTTTCTTTGCCTGTTTGATCGCTTCTTTCATATATTTTTCATCTGTGCTTTGCATATTCATTCTCCGTCTATTTTCCTGTTTTCTATCTCTTCTGTGGTTCTACACAGTCATGTGATCCTCTTATATCCCTGCACCAGTATCCGAACTTCTCTCTGTCATTCTTCTCTTCATCTGTAAGCTTAAGATCCAGCTCTTCTGCAGGAATGAATTCCGGAAATCCAAAGCTTTCTGCGGCTTTTTCTTCCTGCGGATGATACACTCCCGGTACTCCTAATTTTAACCGGTCATCACGGACTGTCAATATCAGATGGTGATAATTATAATACCCGTGGATCAAAAAACTATTATTTGCATGTCTCCATTCACACCTCGGAAGACACACCATATCTTTACGCTGGATCTTGCGGACTTTACCCCCCAGGCAGGCCTCTTTTTCCAAATCATCTTCAAGTTTCCCACTCTCTGATTCTTCATCCTGCAAGGTTTCCTTCTTACATTCCGGTTCTTCGTCCTGCGCTAATCCCTTCTTACATTCCGGTTCTTCACCCTGCACGGAATCTTCTTCCATCTTCCACATTTCCATCCTGCAGACGTTTACTACATCGTCATTCCAGACTGCCGCATACCAGTGTCCATTTACGTCCTTTAATATAATTCCGTTGACAAGATTATAATTTTCTTTCTTACCGACATCCTCCGGTGTATAGCATAGCTGCCAGTTCACCGCCGGGCCGGGAACCTCTGTCACTCCCTGCGGGATTCCAATACATTTATCTTCTGTATTCCAGAACAGATACGCCCTAAGTCCCTGCGCATTTTCTTCCATCCGGAATCCTTTTCCGTGCACATGGATCACGCACTGATCCACATCCTGTTCTACTTTTACGAAGCCTACATTCCGCATCTTTTTCTCTTGTTCGTATTCATACAGATATCGAATAAACCGTCTCAAAATATCCTCTCCTGTTTCCGGCTATTTATCACAATCTATTCTGAAATATTTTCTTTTATGCCATAATCGCATTCAATTCCTGATACAGCCTCTTCGCATAGCTGTCTGTCATACCACAGATATAATCCGTAACCAGCAGAAGTCTCAGATAAAGACGATAAACTTCTGATTTTTCTTCTGCATGATAACGATATGCTTTTTTATAATTATTGGAAATAAATGAAATCAGTCTTTCTTCTATTGAGTTCAGTTTCTGCGTTGGATCATCATATTTTATTGCTGCACCGACAAACCTGTCCAGCAGATTATCCAGCATCACCGCCTCTTTCACTTCCATACGATAGATCGTCTCTGTTTTAAATACACATTTGCACGCTATCTCTCCAAGCAGTTTTACCAATCCTTCAGCCAAAGTACCTGCAAACAGATCTTTTTTATACGTGCCTTCCATAATTTCTTCATAATGAGAAGTAAATCCGGAAGTTGCGCAGCCAATCAAAAATCCCTGTGCTTTTACGATCCAGTTCTTCACTGCATAATCACCGGGATCATCTACCCCGTTCTTCTTTGCACGGTCGTATAATTCTACCAGTTTATCTGCCGGGCAGAACCAGTTCTGATCTTTCTCTTCTGGGTCTGCATACTTTTTCTCCCTGTTCTGTAGTTTTCTGAGTTCATCTCTGAGACTATGATATGTAAGAAATCTTTTTACAAATGCATCTTCAATATCTGCGGTCTTATATGCAATATCATCTGCTGCCTCAAGTATAAAGGTAAGTGGATGTCTGTGATTTCCCGCACCCGTCTCTGATACAATATCCTCGAACAGTTCCCGGTCTGCATAATAATAGCCCATCTTCTTCTCTCTTATATCTCCTGATTCCGGATGGATCTTTGTAGATGCTACCGGATATTTTATAATTGTATTCAAAAGCGCATACGTCAGATTCATTCCATTTTCATCTACCAGAAAATGTAATTTGCTGACCAGCCTAAGTGCCTGTGCATTTCCTTCAAAATGATAAAAATCCTCCCTCATCTGAGGTTCGAGCAACTCCTCAAGTGACGTTCCATGATATGTCAGAAGCGGAAGATTTCTTTCAAACCATTCCCTGATCGCCGCTTCTCCATAATGACCAAACGGTGGATTGCCGATATCATGAATCAGTCCTGCACACTGAAGAATATTGCAGATATCCTCTTTCATCTGTACAGTGAAACTGGAATCTTTCTTGTGTACCAATATGCTTTCCCCTATATTCTGACCCAGAGATTTTGCCAGCGACGAGACTTCCATGGAATGGGTCAGTCTCGTACGGATAAAATCACTTTTATCCAGTGGAAATACCTGTGTCTTATCCTGAAGTCTCCTAAATGACGCACTGCCGATGATTCTGTGATAATCTTTTTCGAATTCACTTCTAAGGTCTGCATCACCATATTTTTGACTCTTGTATCTGTTCTGTCTTTGACGTTTTGTTGATAAAAGCCTTGTCCATTCCATTTTCTGCTCCTCCTTCATATTTTAATCTACAAAATTTGCCACCGGAAGTTCCTGTAGGCGGCAGCTTCTCTTGCATCCCCTTGTACAAAAAGTGTCCAGCCGGAGATCCGGCTGAACACCTTATTCATAACATTTTCTTTCTATGTTCATTCAACACTAATCCAGATAGATCGGCGGCTCATAATCTTTTCCGAGAAGTGCCTTTTTACGTTCCTGATATCCAAGGAATGCCCACTCCGTCATATCTGTCCACTGATGTTTTCCTCTGTCATATACCTGTACATAGCCGATTCTCTTCGGATGCATTCTTACGCTGTTTGATTCATATTCATGTCCTGTGTAAGGATTAAGTTCACCTTTACTGAGATCCTCTTCATCAGATGTGAATAAGTCTTCTTCATTTTCCTGCGCATACCGGCTCTGATATCCGTTATTCTCATAACCGGAGGTCTCATCAGCTGCTGCATATGTTTCCTCCTGTTCCGGTTCCTCCGGCATAAATTCTTCTGCAAGTTTCTCTGACTCACCGTCTCCCGAATAATCAAACTCATGATACTGGATTTCCGGCTTTTCTTCTTTTGCCGGTTCTTCATGCGCTGATTCTTCTTCATGCTTTTTACGTATTCCGAAGAGCGCTCTCCATCCATGCGCTTTCTTCTCCGGTTCAACTTTCTTCGGCTCCGGTTTTTCCGGTTCCTCTGGCTCTTCTACTTCCGGTTCTGACTCATGAGCTGGCTCCTCTGTATATTTCGGTTCCGACTCATAAGCCGGCTCCTCTGTATATTCCAGCTCACTTTCATAGGCTGGTTCTTCTGCATATTCCGGCTCTGCTTCATACACTGGTTCTTCTGCATACTCTGGCTCTGCTTCATACGCCGATTCTTCTGCGTATTCTGGCTCTGCTTCATACACCGGTTCTTCTGCGTATTCTGGCTCTGCTTCATACACCGGTTCTTCTGCATATTCTGGCTCTGCTTCATACACTGGTTCTTCTGCATATTCCGATTCTGACTCATACACTGGTTCTTCTGCATATTCCGATTCTGACTCATACACCGGCTCGTCTTCATATACAGGTTTCTCAGCATACTCCTCTACACTCGCTGCAGGTTCTTCTTCACTTACAGTCACCGACTCTTCTGCTTCCGGTGTCACAGCTTCCGAACTTCCGGTTTCTTCCACCGGCTCCTGTATCTCTTCTTCCTGCTCTTCTATTTCTGTGGCAGGTTCTGCTGTCGCTTCTTTCTCTCTTACAAAATCAAATATTGTTTCCTGAACATATTCCGGATCTGGCTCTACAACCTTTTTAGACTTCTTCTTTTTCTTCTTTTCTATTGCATCTAATTCTTTATGAATATCTACAAGCTCACCTATCGTAATATCTCTTTCTTCTGCTTTGGCAGGTGTTTTCTTCTTTTCAGGCTCTATAATTTTCTGGGCCTTTGAAGGCTTCTCTTCATGCTCCTCATGTTCTTCTAATATATCCAGATAAAACGGACACTCAAGAATCTTTGCGATCATTCGCATATCCTGCTCCTGGAAATTATCTCTGCCAAGACGCTGGGTCAGATTCTGACGCGACATCTTCTTTCCTGTCTGTTTTTCTATCTTCTCTGCAAGTTCTTTGATCGTCATCCCTTTACGGCTCAGAATGATCTTGACCTGTTCTCCAAACGTTAATTCCAACATTCTTTTCCTCCTTATTATTCTTACTCTCCCATACTCTCCTCGTGTGCTTTTTTATGGTTTTGTAAACATTTTTCTATCTTGATAAATCTTTATTTTTCCCTTTTATATTCTAACAAATCACAGAAAACACGTCAACTCTGCTTACGTTACATTTCCCCGAAAATAAAGGCTAAAAATGAAGTTTTTCATTCAGTTTTTTAACGGTCTTTTCATCCATTTTGACTATTTTTCTATCATAAGAAATGATTCCATTTACCTCTTCTTCTATATCCGATAATTGTGTGTAAACAGTTGCACTTAATCCACGGCTGATATTCGGAATAATGAGCTTTTTTATCAATTTCTCATAGCCCGCCGTAAGTTCTCTTTTTCTCTTGAACTTTTTATAACCGTAGACCTTTTTCTCGTACATACTATGCTTCGGGATCTGCAGCGAATACCCGCCAAACTCAGTAAGTGCCGTTACCCTCTTTTCCGGTGTTACATGCAAAGGGAAGAAATAATCATGGATGCTTCGTATATCCCCGCACCCCTGATCAAACCAGCCACTCGCAGAATCTGTCAGCCTGTAAGGATCTTCTGCCCTTACTATATCTGTCATCTTCTTCGTCTGAAACTGTCCCCATCCTTCATTAAAAATAACCCATGTAACAATGGATGGATGATTATAAAGCAATCGAACCGTCTCCTTCATCTCTTTTTCAAACTGTCTCTGCCCGGCCGGATCCTGACGTCCCATCAGATGAATCCTGGTATCTTTTGCCCGGATATGCATTCCCTCCATGGCCGTCGCCATATACGTTACATACCAGCTCTTATAATCCCGTCCTCCGTTCACCATATCCTGCCAGACCAGCATACCGATACGGTCGCAGTGATAATACCATCTCTGCGGTTCTATCTTAATATGCTTGCGGATCATATTGAACCCCAGGTCCTTCATCTTCTGGATATCATAGATCATCGCTTCATCACACGGCGGTGTGTATAGACCATCCGGCCAATATCCCTGATCCAGTACTCCCTTTTCAAAATACGGCTCATTGTTCAAAAATATCCTCGGTATTCCCTCTTTGTCATTTTTAACTTCTACCTTACGCATGGCAAAGTAACTTTCTACCGAATCCTCTCCCATCCTCACATGAAGATCATACAGAAATGGATCTTCCGGACTCCAGCTTCTCATATGTGGTATCATGATCACACACGGCTTTCCCGTCTTTCCGGATGCTTTCACCGGCCACATCTTTCTTGCCGTTATCGTAACTTCGTAATCAATATCTTTTATGCCATGTTCTTCTTCCATCTGGATCATTATAGAAGACTGGTCATAAAGAGGTGTGATCTTAAGATGTCCGATATAACACTCTGGAACTTTTTCAATCCATACGGTCTGCCAGATTCCACTCTGTGCCGTATAGAACATCCCACCGTTTTTAAGTTTCTGTTTTCCTCTGCTATAATAACAAGTCTCCGAATAATCTCTTACTTTTACAGTCAACAGATTCTTTTCTTCTTTTAATGCTTCCGTAATATCATATGAAAATGGAAGATAACCTCCCACATGCTTTCCCTGTTTCTTTCCATTTATATATACGACCGCACACTGATCTACCGCTCCAAAATGAAGGATCCATCTGCTTCCCTTCTCCGGCTTTACTTCATCCGGAAGCCTTCTCTTATACCATAGATATTCTTCTGGTTTTAACTGTCTGTTTACCCCCGACAATACAGCTTCCGGCGAAAACGGAACCAGGATATCCCCATCCATTTTCTTTGGAAATCCTTTTGTTTCTCTTATTGCATATTTCCATATTCCGTTCAGATTTACATAGCTTTTTCTGCGCATGAGCGGTCTTGGGTACTCCCCTAGTACATTCTTTTCATTTATATTGTCTGCCCATTTTGTCATTAACTGTTTCATGTTCATACACCCCTTTATTAAGCAAGTCTGACTTCGTGTAATCTCCCCTCGATCTCATTATCTGTCGTAATTACCGCGACCCTTGCGTCCCCCTGCTCCAGTTCGTACTCCCTGCACAGATATTTCTCTGGATATTCCTCAGGCTGCTTTTTCAGATATGGTATGCCGTCCTGTCCCCAGGCAAATTCATATGTGCGCATGTCCAGGCCCATTCCTCTTCTGGTTGCTTTCATAAAGCTTTCTTTTAATACCCAGAAGCGGTAAAACCACTCCGCCTGTTCTTTTTCATCCTTCCCATTGCGGATGATCTCACATTCTTCCCGGCAAAAATACCGTTCTGCCACCGGCATCCGCAGCTTTCCCTTCATCTCCACATCACAGCCTGTCTGAACATCTCCACGGTCACTACAGGCACACAATACATATTTTCCCGAATGTGACAGATTGAAAACTGCCGATTCCGGAAGTCTCAAAGCCTTCTTCATCTTTTCCAACAATATCCAGGCACCGACACTCCTTGCTTTGTCATCCACATTTTTAAGTTTATCCGCTTTATCTTTTCTCCACTCAGGCACTTTATCATAATATGCCTGATACGTCTCTTCTATTAGTAATGGTGTAATATCTGCTGCCCAAACACTTACCATTTTCCCACTCCTTTTTTACTATACAATTTTAGTCTAACACACTTTTTTAAAAATGAAAGAATTTATCGAATAAAAGTGTTGACAATCAAATCCCATTGCGTTAATATATCATTAGTTTTACGCTTTAAGTAATTAAAGTTTTGCAGTGCGAATATTTTACAGTGCGACTATACTAGACTCACACGGGAAAAGAAATATCACACAGGCACAATTATCATACATGTTGGAGGATATTTATTATGATTATCGTATTAAAACCACGCACTACAAAAGATGATGTTTCTCGTGTCGAGAACATGGTCAAAAAGAGAGGACTTAACACACACGTTGTACAGGGCGAAGAGATGACAGTTATCGGTTGTATCGGTGACACAGCCAAAGTCGATTCCAAATTATTCGAAATTGATTCTGCAGTCGATAAAGTTATGCATGTACAGGAGCCATACAAATTAGCCAACCGTGCATTCCATCCGGAAGATTCCATCATCGATGTATCCGGTGTAAAAGTTGGCGGCGACAACCTGGCAATAATCGCCGGTCCTTGTTCCGTAGAATCTTACGAACAGGTACTTGAAATCGCTCAGGCTGCAAAAGCTTCCGGAGCCAACTTACTCCGCGGAGGTGCATTCAAGCCAAGAACAAGTCCTTATTCATTCCAGGGACTCGGACTGGAAGGACTCGACATCTTAACATCTGTAAAAGAAGCAACAGGACTTCCGATCGTAACCGAACTGATGTCAGACAAATACCTCGATATCTTTAACGAGAAAGTAGATCTTATCCAGATCGGTGCACGTAACATGCAGAACTTCGATCTGTTAAAAGAATTAGGACAACTTGACCGTCCAATCCTTTTAAAGAGAGGTCTGAACGCAACTTACGAAGAATGGATCATGTCAGCAGAATACATCATGGCATCCGGTAATGAAAATGTCATCCTCTGCGAACGCGGAATCCGTACTTTCGAAAGCTATACAAGAAATACTCTGGATCTTCAGAGTATCCCGGTACTTCGTAAACTGACACATCTTCCGATCATCGTTGACCCAAGTCATGCGGGCGGCAAATGGTGGTTAGTAGATTCTATGGCAATGGCCGCTGTAGCAGCAGGAGCCGACGGATTGATGATAGAAGTACACAATGATCCGGAATCCGCACTCTGCGACGGAGCTCAGTCATTAAAACCTAAGAAATACGACGAATTGATCAAAAAGGTTTCACAGATTGCAGGTGTTGTCGGCAAGACGATCTAATGCAGATAACCTGCCACTGGCAGTTCCTTACGAACGCATGGCGGTTCAGACAAAAACCTTACAGGAGTATATATTATGAAACTTACAGTTAATCTGGAAAAAGACAGTTATCCTATCTATATTGAAAATAACATATTATCCCAGGCCGGAGATTACATCCGAAAGATCTACCACGGAAAACGCATTATGATCATTTCCGATGACAATGTATTTCCGTTATATGGTGACCGGCTGATCCATACATTGGACTTCACTTACGAATGTCACCATCTGGTACTTCCTCACGGTGAATCAACCAAGGATTTCCAGACACTTCCGACTGTCTACAAGGCAATGCTGGAGGCAAAGATTTCCCGTAGTGATCTGGTCATCGCTCTTGGCGGCGGTGTCATCGGTGATCTTGCAGGATTTGCCGCTTCCAGTTATCTAAGAGGTGTAAGACTGGTACAGATCCCAACTTCACTGTTGGCGCAGGTTGATTCTTCTGTCGGTGGAAAAGTCGCAGTAGACCTTCCGGAAGGCAAGAATCTGGTCGGCGCATTCTATCAGCCTTCACTGGTGCTAATCGATCCACTGGTACTTAACACGCTGAAGGAACGATTTATCAACGATGGTATGGGAGAAGTTATCAAATACGGCTGCATCAAAGATGCGGATTTATTTAGTACCTTGGAATCACACAGTTCTTTTGAAGATTTAAAAGAAGAACTGCCTGCCATCATCACACGCTGTGTAGATATCAAACGAATGGTTGTAGAAAATGATCAGTTTGACACAGGTGAGCGTATGTTACTGAATTTCGGACATACACTGGCTCACACCATTGAACAACATTTCCATTATCAGCGGGAAAGTCATGGCGAAGCCGTTGCCATCGGCATGTATCAGATCACCAGGATTGCCGAAGAAAAAGGATTAACACCAAAAGGAACTGCAGAACGTATCCAGAAGGTTTTAAAGACCTACGGACTTCCTTTTGAATGCGGTCTCACTCTTGGGACATTAACCGAAGCGATTGCCTTAGATAAGAAGAATCTGAACGGTAATCTCAACGTCATACTACTTCATGAAATCGGTGACAGCTACATCGAAGCTACAGACATTCAGTTCTTTGCTGAAACAGCAAGGCTTGTATAAATAACAACAATTCTACGAACCGGCCTTATATGGCACTTCGTAATCAGAAAATAATGAATGTAATTTTGGAGGATATATATCATGGGTAAATTAGAAGGAAAAATCGCAATTGTAACAGGATCAGGAAAAGGAATCGGACGTGACGCAGCACTTGCTATCGCTGCTGAAGGTGCCACTGTCGTAACAGTAGCAAGAACACAGTCTGATCTTGATGAAACAGTAAAAATGATCGAAGATGCCGGCGGAACAGCAATCTCACTTTCCAGAGACCTTACAGACGGAGAACAGGTTGCCGACATGGTCAAAACTGTTGTTGATAAATACGGAAGAATTGATATTCTCGTTAACAATGCAGGCGGATACCCAAAAGAGATCTACAAAAATATCGAACATCAGGCAATTAAGATCTGGGAATGGTCAGAAGAACAGTGGGATCAGATCATCAAAACAAACTTGAGAATCCCATTCCTTGTAACTAAAAATGTTGTACCTGTAATGATAAAACAAGGAAAAGGAGATATCGTAAATGTATCTTCAAGAATGGGTCGTATTGCATCTCAGATGGGTGCATACGCTGTTGCAAAAGGCGGTATCGTAACCATGACCAAGACAACTGCTATCCAGACCAAAGAATACGGAATCAAATGCAATGCCGTATCTCCTGGAATCGTGGACACACCGGGGCAGAGAGTCTACAACCACTCTGTAGGACAGGACGGCTGCCCGATGGGAAGCTCAAAAGATGTTGCAAAAGCAATCATCTACCTGCTGGCAGATTCACCGACAGTTATGACAGGACAGTCTATCGACCTGTTCACAACAGTATAGAACCAAATGACTACAAGAGACACTGTCATCACTGGCAGTGTCTCTTGTAGTCACTTCACAATTATTAACAATTCGTTCGTCTTTTCATCACACTTTCATCACAATTGCACTCTATACTATAAATTGTTCGAAAAAACAACACTTTAAATCTTTTTCATAACTTTTTCCTCAGGACTGCATTCCTCCCAAATAATGCAGTCCTTTTTTTATTTAATTTTTTAACACGATTGGTCTCCCGGTCCGGATATCCACCAGCCTAATGAATTAAATGTCAACCAAATTTATTTCCCCGGCTGTCCATAATAAGCATTTGCTCCATGTTTTCTATAGTAATGCTTATCCTGTAATTCCTGTGGTGCAGGTTTAACGTCTGGGTTGATCATTTCGCATCTTGCTGCCATCTTGGCAACTTCCTCTAATACTACTGCGTTGTGAACTGCTTCGTGAGCATCTTTGCCCCATGTGAATGGTCCATGGTTCTTGCAGAGTACTGCAGGTGTTGCAACATAGTCCAGATCATCTTCATCGAATCTGTCTGCGATCAGGACACCTGTATTTTTCTCATAAGCTTCATCGATTTCTTCTTTTGTAAGATTTCTTACACATGGTACTGTTCCGTACAGGTAATCTGCATGTGTAGTTCCGTAGCAAGGGATTCCTCTTCCTGCCTGAGCCCAGCTTGTTGCCCAAGGAGAATGTGTATGTACAACACCACCAATGTTCGGGAATCTGTTATACAGCTCTACATGTGTTGCTGTATCAGAAGATGGATTTAAGTCTCCCTCTACTTTATTACCCTGAAGGTCTACAACTACCATATCTTCCGGTGTTAATTTGTCATAATCTACTCCACTTGGTTTGATTACGAAAAGACCTTTTTCACGGTCGATTCCGCTTACATTTCCCCATGTGAATGTTACCAGGTCATATTTTGGAAGAAGCATGTTTGCTTCATATACTTCTTTTTTTAATTCTTCCAGCATCTCTTTCTATCTCCTTTATATTTCTGTTACTGCGGAAAAGCTGTTATCAACATTTTCCCCTTGTATATAAGAATATGCAGATACGGGGACATAACCTATGCCCCCTCTGCTTTCATATAATATTTCTTACAGATCTGCACAAGCTCTGCGCTCTACGTCAAGACCTTTCTTGTATGTCTCCATAAATGCTTCGTATCCAGCTACGCCTTCCGGATCCGGATCGATTCTGCTTCCGGCATCGCTTCCGAATACTTTATTCTTCAGGTAGTCTTCCAGCTTCTCGCCTTCTTCACGTTTTACCATGTACTCAGCAAGGATAGCCATTCCCCATGGTCCGCCTTCGCCTGCTGTCTCCATAACTACTACAGGTGTGTTGATCGCATCTGCAAGGATCTTCTGTCCGACACCTTTTGTCTTGAAGAGTCCGCCATGTCCAAGAACGGTATCAATCTCAACACCTTCGTCTTTTGTTAAGATATCCATTCCGACTTTGATAACACCAAGTGCTGTGTACAGGTGAGATCTCATGAAGTTAGCCAGATTGAATTTTGTCTCTGGTGTTCTGACTACCATTGGGCGTCCTTTTTCTACATTTGTGATAGGCTCGCCTGCGTAGTTACCATAAGAAAGGATTCCACCACAGTCAGCATCGCCTTCCAGTGCTTTATTGTAAAGTGTTCCATACATCTGATTCATGTCTACGTCTGCTCCGATAGAATCAGCGAATTCTTTGAACAGATTTACCCATGCATTCAGATCTGTTGTTCCGTTATTGGAATGTACCATGGCAACCAGACTTCCGTCAGGTGTTGTAACCATGTCGATCTCTGTATGTAAGTCTTTCAGAGGTTTCTCAAGGACAACCATAGAGAAGAATGAAGTACCAGCGGAAATGTTGCTTGTACGCTGTGCTACGCTGTTTGTAGCTACCATACCTGTTCCTGCATCTCCTTCCGGAGGACAAAGCGGGATTCCGGCTTCCAGATTACCTGTAGGGTCAAGTTTCTTTGCTCCTTCTTCTGTCAGGATACCGGCTGCGTCTCCTGCTACCAGAACTTTAGGAAGAATCTCTTTTATTTTCCATGGATAGTTCTCACCTTCGATGAGTTTATCGAACTTCTGGATCATTTCTTCATCATAGTCTTTTGTATTCATGTCGATTGGGAACATTCCGGATGCATCTCCTACACCAAGAACCTTCTCACCTGTCATCTGCCAGTGGATATATCCTGCAAGTGTTGTCGTGAATGCGATATCTTTTACATGATCTTCTTTATCCAGAATGCACTGATACAGATGTGCGATACTCCATCTCAGCGGAATATTATACTGGAACAGATCTACCAGCACTTCGGAAGCTTTTCCTGTATTGCTGTTTCTCCATGTCTGGAATGGTGCAAGAAGCTTTCCTTCTTTGTCAAATGCCATATATCCGTGCATCATGGCACTGAATCCGATCGCTCCCAGTTTCTTGATCGTTACTCCGTATTCTTTCTGTACATTTTCTGCCATATCGCGGTAGCTGTCCTGAAGACCTGCCCAGATATCGTCCAGAGAGTATGTCCACAGTCCGTTCTCATAACGGTTCTCCCATGTATGGCTTCCGGATGCGATCGGATTGTGCTCCTCATCGATCAGTACTGCTTTAATTCTTGTAGAACCGAATTCGATTCCAAGATATGCTTTTCCGCTTTCAATGATCTCTTTTACATTGCTCATTGTACGCTTCCTCCTAAACATTATATTTTAAGTTTTCTTAATATCTCCATTATACTATTTTTGCAGGGAAATATCTATTTCGATATCCCCTGCAAATATAATCTTTTACCCGTAATTCTTTATTTGATTATTTGCGGTATGCAACGCTGTTCCACAGGAGTTCATTCTTGAACTGTCTGATTGTTGTATCCTTATCAATGTATACAGCTTCGATTCCCATGCATGCTGCCCAGTCACCCATCTGCTCTGCTGTTAAATCATAAGAGAATGCTGTGTGGTGAGCTCCTCCTGCCAGGATCCATGCTTCTGTTCCAACCTTTAAGTTCGGCTGTGGTGTCCAGAATGCTGTTGCTACTGGAAGTTTTGGCATTGGTTTCTCTGTCTTCTTGCAGTCTACATCGTTGATGATCAGACGGAATCTGTCACCAAGGTCGATCAGAGATGTTGCGATAGCCGGACCTGTCTTAGATGTGAATACAAGTCTTGCAGGATCTTCTCTGTTACCCATGCTAAGTGGCTGCTCTTTGATGCTGATCTTGCCATCTGCGATTGTCGGGCAAACTTCCAGCATGTGAGCTTCCAGAACGCCTTCTTTACCTGATACAAGGTTGTATGTGTAATCTTCCATGAATGAAGTTCCCTTAGCGTCCTTCATTCCCTGAGTCATGATCTTCATAACACGAACCATAGCAGCTGTCTTCCAGTCACCTTCTGCTCCGAATCCGTATCCTTTTTCCATCAGTCTCTGCATTGCAAGTCCTGGGAGCTGTTTCAGTCCGCCAAGATCTCCGAAGTGTGTTACAACTGCCTGATAGTTATTCTCATCCAGGAATCTTTCAAATCCAAGTTCGATTCCAGCCTGTACTGCTACATGCTCACGGAATTCTTTCTCATCTCTTCCTTCAAGAAGGATGTCATATTTGTCATAGTATTCTTCTACTAATGTGTCGATATCAGCCTGAGATACTGCATTAACAGCTTCTACAACTTCATTTACAGGATAAGCATCTACTTCCCATCCGAATTTGATCTGAGCTTCTACTTTGTCGCCTTCTGTTACGGCTACGTTTCTCATGTTGTCAGCTACACGCATAACTCTGACGTGGCTGCTTTCTACAACACCTACTGCTGTACGCATCCATGATCCGATCTGTTTCTGAACGTCTTCGTCTTCCCAGTATCCTGCAACAACTTTGCGTTCCATGTTCAGACGGCTGAAGATGTGTCCGTACTCTCTGTCACCATGTGCTGCCTGGTTCTCGTTCATGAAGTCCATGTCGATTGTGTCGTATGGGATTTCACGGTTGAACTGTGTATGTAAGTGAAGTAATGGTTTTCTGTATTCCTGTAATCCTAAGATCCATGATTTTGCAGGAGAGAATGTATGCATCCATGTGATAACACCGGCACAGTTCTCGTCTGTGTTAGCTTCGTTGAATGTCTTTCTGATTACTTCGTTTGTGATCATGGTTGGTTTCCATACTACTTCATATGGAAGGTTTCCTGATTTGTTCAATGCATCTACGATAATCTTTGAATGCTCTGCTACGTGTGCAAGACACTCATCTCCATAAAGATCCTGTGATCCTGTGCAGAACCAAAACTGATAATTCTTTGTTTTTAACATGTTTAATTACTCCTTTTCGCTCAAATTTTCTGTTTCATTTACAGCTTCATTATGTCTCTATTATAAAAATATGGACTTGTTTTCTCAATTTCTTAACTCTGCACTTTTGGGAAAATAGTTACCTATTCCGACCTCCGTTATGATATAATCTAAGGAGAATCCAAGGAGGTATTTTATATGAATTTATCCGATTTTTGCCGCCGGATCACAGGACCCGATACACGGCTTCTTCCGGAAAACCATAAATTAGGCGCAAGACTTGTCTGTCCGGAATATTCCAAATCCGTTCAGGAAGTCAAGACGTATCCGTTACTCGGTCAGGACCGCAGCTTCTTATTATGCTGGAACTTCGATTCTCCCGGTAACCTGTATGCAACGATGATGCCGTCTCCGGAGAATTTCTGCTATCATTATTCCTATTCGGAAGGGAAATATACGCAGCTTCACACGCATGATTATCTGGAACTTTCCTATGTTGTGGAAGGAGAATTTCACCAACGGATATTGAATAAAGATGTAGTCTTTCAGAAAGGTGATCTCTGCCTGATCGACAAAAACTGTCTGCACCAGGACTACCTGACAGACCAGTCTGGGGTCGTGCTTTTTATCGGAATTGCCAACGATATGTTTACGGAGATCATGAATGAGAACAGTACCCCGCAGAAGATTCTTTCCTTCCTGCAGTCTGCATTGTTAAAGCAAAAGGATGTCCAGCAATTTCTGCATTTCCGACCATCCGACGGGGCAAGCGAATCTCTGGACGACAGTCTTTTGTTGCTTTTGAAAGAATCTTATTCGCCGGACAGTGGTTCCAGATATATTACAAAAGGTCTGTTATTCCGGATCTTCCGGATCTTAAGTACACAGTATGATTTTTCTCTTTCCAAAGAGCAGAAGCAGACGATGAACTGGATCGTATTCGAAGAGATTTCGGACTATATCCGGGCACATTTCAGAGATATCACCATCCAGGATCTGGTGGATGAATTCCACTATCAGGAGGATTACTTCAACCGCCTGATCAAACGAAAGACCGGACTTACCTATTCCGCTTATGTCCAGCAGATCCGGCTGGAACGTGCGGAACATCTGCTTGTGTCGACTGACAAGAGTATCGAAGAGATTGCCGATTCGGTAGGATATCATAACAAGGGATATTTCTACAAATTATTTCAGGAGAAATACGAAGAGACACCTGCAAGTTACAGACGTCATACAAGATAACGCACGCAATACAAAAAGGATTCTGCAATGCAGAATCCTTTTTTGTACATAGATTTAATTTATATATATCATATTGAGGTTTGTCAGTTTTATGTATGATCTCTAATTCTTTTTCTTCATACTTCCGATGATTGACTGTAATACAATGAAGAAGCACAGTAATGCGGAAAGTGCGATACGTACCCACCAGCTGGAAAGTGTTCCCTGTGTGGTGATAAGACTTGAGATCGTTCCTTTGATCAATACACCAAAGACTGTACCAAATGGTGTTCCTACACCACCGCTTAACAGTGTACCACCGATAACGGAAGCTGAGATCGCATCCATTTCAAGACCTTTGGCCTGCTCTACGAATCCGGAACAGCTGTTTAAGCAGAAGAGGAATCCGCCGCATCCTGCAAGCAGTCCGTCCAGAACGTATGCTTTGAATTTTGTTTTCTTTACATTTAATCCCATCATCATAGCACTCTGTGCATTTCCACCGATGGCATATACTTCACGACCGAATTTTGTATATTTCATGATGATCGCAATGACAATAAAGATCAGTATTGCGATGATAACAGTCGGATATATGTATGCCGGGATGAATTTTCCACGACGGCTGTATGATCCGATTGGGAGATAAATCTTATAATTAGCCCATGCAAGGAATGTCTTATTTTTGATAGAAATCATATCAGTACTGATGATTGATGTCATACCACGTCCAAAGAACATACCTGCAAGTGATACGATGAATGGCTGGATTTCAAGATAAGATACCAGGAATCCCTGAACGATACCAAAAAGGAGTCCGATCAGAAGTGCGATGGCAACTGCCATGTAAGCACTCATTCCTTTCTTTTCCATATCGTATGCACACAGCATACATACCAACGCTGTTACGGAACCAACAGAGATATCGATACCGCCTGTGATCATTACGATTGTCTGTCCCATTGCGATGACCAGAAGTCCCGCATTGGAAATGAACAGGTTCAGGAACATCTGTGGTTTTGCGAATCCTTTATCAGCAAATATTACCATACCTGCTGCATACATTACGATGAACAAAAGAACAGTTACCATAAGAAGGAAACTATTTCCGTTAATTTTCATTCCCGGTTTGTTTAATGATTTCTTTTTCATTAGTTATTTCCTCCTTCCACTGCTTTATTTGCACGTTTCATTTTCTGGCTTGTCATAAATTTCTGGAATACAGGGCTCTGTAAAGTAACGATGATAATAACTACGATTGCCTTGTAAACCGGCAACTGGTCAGCTGATACATTCATTGCATATAAAGTTGTTGTAAGTGCCTGAATCGTATATGCTCCGATTACAGATCCCATTAAGCTGAATTTACCACCGCCAAGAGCGTTACCACCAAGAGCAACTGCCAGGATGGCGTCCATTTCAAGGTTCAGACCAATGTTGTTGGCATCTGCGGAATAGATTCGGCTGGATGCTACGATTCCTGCAATACCTGCCAGTACACCACAGATTACATATGTAAGGAACTTAATCATTGTTGAATTAAGACCTACCAGTCTGGATGCTGTACCGTTGATACCTACACTTTCGATGTAAAGACCAAGTGCTGTTTTCTTTAATACAAGATATGTGATCACTACAACAATAATAGCAATAAAGATTGGTGTCGGAACCGGGCATTTTCCGATATATCCACCGTATACTTTATAAGAGCCTACACGGATATATGTAATCTGTCCGTCTGTGATCAGCTGTGCAATACCACGACCTGCTGTATACAGGATCAAGGTAGCTACCATCGGCTGGATGTTCAGCTTTGCTACAAGGAAACCATTGAATGCTCCACATAATGCAGATGCTGCAAGTGCTGCTAACATAGCAACGATAATTGGTGCTGCAAGTGAGTTAACAGATACCTCTCCACCTGAAAGGATCTGGCAGCATACAGCTGCTGCAACCGCCATAACTGCACCAACACTGATGTCCTGTCCACCGGATGCTGCTGTAACCAGCGTCATACCTACGGCAAGGATTACTAATTCTGATGCACGGTTAATAACGTCTACGATATATCCGTACAAAACTCCGTTGTTAATTGATACTTTGAAGAAGCCCGGAGTAGTGATTACGTTAACCAAAAGTACAGCTATGAGGCACACGATTGGCAGAAACAGTCTCATAGATGTAAGCTTTTTCCATCCTGACTTTGTATTACTCATTATCTCCACCTCCTGCGATTGCTTTCATAATGCCTTCCTGAGACAGTTCGTTTCCACTGATCTCTCCGACTTTCTTTCCGTCTCTTAATACACCCATTCTTGAGCATGTACGGAGCATTTCTTCTACTTCTGAAGAAATGAATGTAACTGCCATTCCCTGATCAGCAAGATCAAGAACCAGTTTCTGGATCTCTGTCTTTGTTCCGATATCAATACCACGTGTCGGCTCATCAAGAATCAGATAATCCGGATTTGTAAGCAGCCATCTTCCGATGATTACTTTCTGCTGGTTACCACCTGAAAGACTCTTAATCGGAGTTTCACGGCTTGCTGTCTTAATCTGCAGCATTTCGATATATTTATCTGCTGCTTCTTCCATTTCTTTCTTACTCAATGGATGGAACATACCTCTTTTTGCCTGTAAAGCAATAATGATATTCTCTCTTACTGACAGGTCAGCAATAATTCCATCTTTCTTACGGTCTTCCGGGAGATATGCCATACCAAGTTTCATGGCATCCAGTGGAGAATTGATCTTCACTTCTTTTCCGTTTACCTTTATTTTTCCGCTATCCGGTTTGTCTGCACCATAAATCGCACGAACCAGTTCGGAACGTCCTGATCCAAGAAGTCCTGTAAGTCCGACAACTTCTCCTTTGTTAACAGTGAAGTTGAATGGACGGATGCTTCCTTTTCTTCCGATTCCTTCTGCTTCGATAACCGGAATAAATTCTTTCAGTTCTGCATGCTCGCCCTTGATATCAGCAAGATCATCGAAATCTTTACCCATCATCTTAGCAACCAGCATAACTCTTGGAAGGTCTTTTGTTGTATATTCTCCAACCAGTTCACCATTTCTGAGAACAGTGATACGGTCACAGACTGCATATACCTGCTCCAGGAAATGTGTAACGAAGATAATTCCAACTCCCTGAGCTTTCAAACGATTCATTAATACGAATAATTTTTCTACTTCATCATCATCCAGAGAAGATGTAGGCTCATCAAGAATCAGTACACGACAGTTCATATCAACCGCACGTGCGATAGCAATCATCTGCTGTTTAGCAAGTGAACACTCTTCCAGTTTGTCTGTAGCTTTTGCATCAATCTGCAGATCCTTTAACAGCTCTGTAGATTTCTTGTTCATTGTCTTCCAGTCGATAAGGCCTGCTTTTCTTGGTTCACGTCCGATAAACAGATTTTCTGCAACTGTAAGGTTCGGACAAAGGTTGACTTCCTGATATACAGTACTGATTCCATTGTCCTGCGCATCCTGTGGAGATCTGTTAACGATTGGTGCGTCTTTTCCTTCCATTTTAATCTCTCCAGACTCAAATGGATGCACACCGGTAAGTACTTTGATCAAAGTAGACTTTCCTGCACCATTTTCTCCCATCAGAGCGTGGATTTCTCCTTTACGGAGAGTAAAATCAACATGTTGTAAGGCTTTGACACCTGGAAACGTCTTTGAGATATCTCTCATTGTTAATACAACATTATTTTCCATTTCTAATGTTCACCCGCTTTCTTTAATATCCAAAAGGGCATAGAAAGCGCGGCAGCATATCCGGCTTTTCATTCCGTTTATTCCGCCGCGCCATTTCACCTCTTTTTTATGTTACTATAAGTTCTGCCTGTTTTTAGTATGCACGTTTGTCAAGAATTTCCTGTGTAATCTTTGTTACATCATAATCTTTATCATCAACTTTCACACTCTTAACAGTGTCATCATATGCGAACATTTCTTCCTCTACATATGCTTTCTTTTCAACATCTTTGCCATCTTCCAGCTTCTTGATGATTTCTTCTACACGTGGTCCGTGTAATGGGTTACACTCTGTATCGCAGATGATCTTTCCAGATAATGTATCTGTCAGACCAGCGTTTGTTGTATCGAATGACATTACAAGGATGTCTCCATCCGGTCCTACTGTCTTACCAGCAGCTTCGATTGCATCGATTGCTCAGAATGCTTCGTTATCATTCTCACAGTAAACTACGTTGATGTTATCATGCTGTTTCAGCATAGACTCCATAACTTCCTGTCCTTTAGCCTGTGTGAATTCACCTGTCTGCTGTGCTACGATGTTCCATCCATATTCTTTAGCAGCTTCTTCAAGACCTTCTGTACGTCCGATCTGAGCTGAAGCTCCGATTGTTCCCTGAATGTGAGCGATGTTAACTTCTTTCATTCCCTTAGCTTCTGCATAAGCGTTCAGCCATTCGCAAGCTTTCTGGCCTTCCATCTTGAAGTTAGATCCTACCCAGGCTGTGTAAAGGCTATCATCAGATACATCGATCATACGGTCAACGATGATTACCGGGATATCAGCATCTTTTGCTTCTTTCAAAACTGTGTCCCATCCTGTCTCTGTTACAGGTGCAAGTACGATGTAGTCAACATCCTGCTGGATGAAGTTACGGATTGCTGTGATCTGATTCTCCTGTTTCTGCTGAGCATCGTCAAAGATCAGTTTGTATCCGTTCTTTTCGCTGAATGTGCTCTTCATTGATTCAGAGTTTGCTGTACGCCAGTCAGATTCAGCACCTACCTGTGAGAAACCAATTGTAATTTCATCACTTGAGCTTGATTTCGAGCTGTCAGACTTGCTGTCCCCACCTTTATTTCCGCATCCAACTGCTAATGATGCTACCATTGTAGCTGCCAGTAACGCTGTAATCACTTTTCTTTTCATTTTCATATCCTCCTCGGTTTTTCGATTTTCTTTGATTGTCCGTCTGTCAATCACTTGTTGACTATATATTACTGAATTTCGGACAAACAATAAACAGAAGATTCTTCTGAATTTTTAGAATTTCTTTTGAATCGTTTCACAAAAGTTGGTTTTTTTACGAAAAAGGTTGGTTTTTTTGTGCTGCCATAGTAACCGTCGCTTTTGTACCATCATTTTCCACACTTTCCAGAGTTACTCCGTACCGTTCTCCGTAATAATAACGAATTCTCCGGTTTACATTTCCAATCCCAAATCCATCAATACTTTTATCTCCTTTTTCTTTTCCAATACTTTCCTGAAGTTTTTCTAACACTTCTTTCGTCATACCTTTTCCATCATCTGTGACTGTAAATATCATATTTTCACCGTCCAGCCTTCCGGTGATCTTTATCATTCCGCCACCACGTTTATTTTTCAGGCCATGGTAGAGAGCATTTTCCACTAATGGCTGCAAAGTCAGCTTAGGGATCATGAATTCTCCCATATTTTCCTCCATATCGATTTCATAACTCATAATATCCTGATATCTGAACTGTTGGATCTTCAGATAACTTTCTATATGTGACCGTTCTTCCCGTACTGTAATAAAATCCCGGCCTTTACTTAATGTTGTACGGAAGAAGTCTGAAAGTGCCGTAACCATTGACACAACTTCATCCTTACGGTTTTCTTCCGCCAGCCATACAATTGCATCCAGTGTGTTATACAGAAAATGAGGATTAATCTGCGCCTGCAAAAGTTTTGTTTCTGCAATGCGTAAATTTTTTTGCTGCTGCTTGATATCTTCAACCAATCCACCAATTTCCTGAGTCATATCATTAAAACTTCTGGTAAGCACTGCAATCTCATCTGTATTCGATTCCTTCGTCTGTACCGTAAAATCTCCTTCTGCCACCTGTTGTGTCATCCGGCATAATTTCTGTATTGGCTTTGTCACGCTTTTTGCCGCCTTCATTGTCAAAAACAAGGCTAACACGATCGCCGCTACGGATATCCAGATACATATAACAAACGTTCTTGTATTTCTTGCATCCAGTTCTGCTTTTACATTCGTATAATTGGTAGTCTCTACATATATATAGTCCTGTATTCCTTTCTGGATCAATGATGTCAGCATATAAATATTTTCATTCAGGTAGTTCATTTTATCTTCATATGCTCCACCCGAATCAATAGCTGTCTCCAGTTCTTTTACACAGCCTTTCAAAGACTTCAAGCTGTTTTTCAATCGTTTGATCTGATTTCTGTTGCTGTCCACGGTTGCCATGTAAGATAACTTATCACAGGTTTCTTCAAGCTCGTCAATATATTTATAAGGATTGACCGTCAAAATACCATTTACAGTTGTCTCTCCGTCACCAAGTTCTTCCATATCTCTTTTTCCGATAACAGCCAGATACATACTGTAATCCATACGTTCTTTAAAATCTCTTGCATACATATTGGCATACGAGACACTTTTTGTGATCTGTGCATATGCCGAAGTCGCATTTGTCAGCGAGGCCAGAAGATACGTCATTACCAGTATCATAGGAATAAATACAGCAAGAGAAATTCCTGCCAGTCTCTGATTTAACGAGACATTCCTGCGAATCTTTTTCATCCTTTACTCCTTTCCTCGTGCTCTAAATTCCTTCGGTGTACAATTTTGCGTTTTCTTAAATATATAACTGAAATAATGCGGATCCTTATATCCTACTTCATAGCCGATTTCCGAGGTCTTCATTGATGAACACATCAAAAGTTCTTTTGCCCTGTCCATTCGTATCTCTGTAAGATATTCCACAAATGTCTTTCCCATCTCTTTGCTGAAAATAGAACTGAAATAGCTTGGGCTCATCCCTACTTCTGCTGCTATCGTATTCAGGGAAATCTCATCCGACATATATGTTTTTCTGATCTGATCTTTAGCAATTTCTATAATATCCGAATAACGTCTTCCGCTTATTGTGTCACGTACTCCAATAATCTTTTTCAAAAGCATTCTTATATAATTTTTAATTTCTTCCAATGTCTGAATCGTCTTCATACTATTCTTTAATTCTTCTGACTGAGCTTGCATTTCCCCTTCTATTCCCTCAATCTTTTCACAGAAAGACATCATGACTATATATGCGTCCATAATTATATACTGACGCATTAATACAGATTTCAGATTTTCCTCCGGTAATTCATTTATATACACATCTACAAACTCATCTATCTCGTCTTCTGCCCCATTATTCAAGAATTTTTCCAACATGGTCCTGGTCTTTTCTATCTCTCCGAAGCTCGTAATTTCTATGTCATCCAGAGTATCTACATTCTGAGCCATCCGGATATCTTCTACGGATATGATCCGGTTAAGCTCCATTGTAAATCTCGCCGCCAATGCACGTTCTGCCTCCCTGAACGATTCTTCGAGCTCCCTGAGTCTGGCTACCGGCTGTCCAATTCCTCCAAAATAAGCAATTGTCGAATAATTCTTCATAATTTCTTCCAGATCTTTTGACAGCTCTTTTACTCTTTCTGACATTTGTTCTTCATTATCAGCCATTAAAAGAAATGCCCAGCCTTCTACGCCACGCTGAAATTCAAATACATATTCCAGTCTTTCTGTTAATTTCTCAATTGCATATTCTGCTTCTCCCAATAGTTCTCCGGATTTTCGATTTTCTTCCCCTAAGGTAAAACGGAATAAAAGCAGGTTATACATCCCGGCGCTCAAATTCATTTCATATTTTTTCCCGGTTTCCAGTGCATCTGCCATTGACAGATTACCTGCTATCATCTGTTCGAAGAATTTCTGTTTCTCATGCTCAGTATTCTCCCGCATTTCTTCCATATACTTACGAACCAGGTCTTTATCTTCTTTTTCACGACGGATAGATTCACTCACCCCATTTAAAGCTTCCAGTAATTTGCCGGAAGATATCGGTTTTAAAAGGTACTCTGTTACCCCCAGACGTATTGCCTCTTTGGCATAGTCGAATTCATCATACCCACTCAAAATCAGGATTTTAATATTCGGAAGTTCCTTTTTTACCAGTTTACAAAGTTCCAGTCCATCCATGAACGGCATACGGATATCTGTAATCAGAATATCCGGTTTTTCTTTTATAATCATGGGATAAGCCAGTTCTCCGTCACTTGCCTCTCCACAGAATATGTACCCTTCTTTTTCCCAGTCAATACTGTTTTTAATTCCTCTTCGTATAACCATTTCATCTTCTACAAGAAATACTTTTATCTCATTCATACTAATACACCCTCTCTTTCACTATTTTATCTGTAACTACCGTCACACTCCATTTTGCTTTTTCAATTTCAATCGTTGAAATTGATTTATTCTGAGTATATATTTTGTCTCCGATATAATATTCCTTATTGACATCTCTTTTGTATTCCAGCTGCTTAATTATCTTTTCGATCTTCTTTCCAAAATCCGGATTACATTCTACGTCTACGGCAATCTTTCCGTTTTGTACTTCTGCGAGCCCTTCTCTTGTTGCGTCAAACGATATTATCTGAATCCCATCCGTTCCAACTTTTTTCCCGGCCTGTTCGATCGCGTTGATCGCACCAAGCGCTTCACTGTCATTCTCGCAATACACCATATCGATATCCTTATATTTCTTCAGATATTCTTCCATAACTTCATGGCTTTTTGCCTGTGTGAACGCTCCTGTCTGCTGTTCAAGAATGTTCCATCCATTCTTCTTTGTGGCTTCTTCCAGCGCTTTTGTTCTTCCGATCTGGGCCGTTGCACCTTCTGTTCCCATAATATGCACAATATTCAATGTTTTCTTTTTATTTCTTTCCGCATATTGTTCCATCCAGCTGCAGGCTTTCTGTCCTTCCTGATAAAAATCAGCCCCCACCCAGGTCGTATACAAGCTGTCATCCTTTACCTTAACCTGTCTGTCTGCGATGATTACCGGGATTTTGGCCTTCTTTGCCTCTTTTAATACTGTATCCCATCCAGTTTCTACTACCGGTGCAAGAACAATATAGTTCACATCCTGCTGTATAAAGCCACGAATCGCTTTAATCTGTTGTTCCTGTTGTTGCTGCGCATCTTTAAAGATCAGATCATATCCTCTTTTTTGAGAAAATGTAGTCTTTATAGAAATGGAATTTCCCGTCCTCCATTCAGATTCTGCTCCTACCTGTGAAAATCCTATAGATATTAATGGTGTCTCTTCATCTTTTTTCTCTGTTTTATTTATTACTTTGTTCGCGTTGGCCAGAACAATTCCTCCTGCAACTGCCAGAAATACAAGTCCTACCGCTGCGACAACTCTTGTCCAGTTTTTTCTTCCATTCCCTGTTTCACTCATAAAAAAAGTCCTCCTATAATATGTAAACAGCTAATGGCTATTATACACTAATTATAGAAGAACTTCTTCATTACTTATATAATTTTATTTACGAAAATAGTTCGTTTTTTTGCGATTCTAAATATCCCCGCGTCTGTTTCTGGACGCTTTCAGTCGTGTCATGGCACGGGCCATAGAAGCCTGTGACAGATAATACTCCTGAATGCTCTGCTTCTGACGAAGCTGTTCTTCGGCACGTTCCTTTGCTTCCTCTGCACGCTTCACATCGATGTCTTCCGGACGCTCTGCCGTATTAACCAGTACAGAAGCACGGTTATTCACGATCTCTGCAAATCCCTTGGATACAACCGCTGTTACCCACTCACCGTCAGGCTTGCGGAAACGCAGTTCTCCGATCTCCACTGCGATGACCATGTTCTCATGATGAGCCAGAATACCTTTCTCCCCGTCGATCGTCGGGATGACCAGATACTCACATTTACCATCGTAGAAGACCTTATCCGTAGATATAATTTTCAATGAAAATGTGCTCATACTAAGCCACTCCTTCTGCCTTCGCCTTAGCGATCACGTCTTCGATCGTACCTACATTGAAGAATGCATTTTCCGGATATTCATCCATCTCACCGTCGATGATCGCTTTGAATCCACGAACAGTTTCTTTCAGTGGAACATATTTTCCAGGAACACCGGTAAATGTCTCAGCTACTGAGAATGGCTGTGACAGGAATTTCTGGATCTTTCTTGCACGGGCTACTGTCATCTTATCCTCTTCGGATAATTCTTCCATACCGAGGATTGCGATGATGTCCTGTAACTCTTTGTACTTCTGCAGGATCTCCTGTACCTTACGTGCTACCTGGTAGTGCTCCTCACCTACAACTGCAGGCTCCAGGATACGGGATGTAGAATCCAGTGGATCTACGGCTGGGTAGATACCCTGCTCAACGATCTTTCTGGAAAGTACGGTTGTCGCATCCAGATGTGAGAATGTTGTTGCAGGAGCCGGGTCAGTTAAGTCATCGGCTGGTACATATACGGCCTGAACTGATGTTACAGATCCGTTCTTTGTAGAAGCGATACGTTCCTGAAGTGCACCCATTTCATTTGCCAGTGTCGGCTGATAACCTACGGCTGACGGCATACGTCCGAGAAGTGCGGATACTTCGGAACCTGCCTGTACGAAACGGAAGATATTGTCGATGAAGAGAAGCACGTTCTGATGCTCTACATCACGGAAATATTCTGCCATTGTAAGTCCTGTCTCAGCGACACGCATACGAGAT
>OLQC01000840.1_pt1 | contig 28611 bp, 26 predicted proteins | sample 1672471 | NCBI WGS metagenome assembly OLQC01 (sample SAMEA3136689, study PRJEB25190) | human gut metagenome | biome: human gut; feature: human-associated habitat; material: faeces | place: Austria | collected 2013 | reverse complement strand
CACACATAATAAGGGGAAGGCTGACCCTCTTCTCCACGTCCAGTAAACGGACCGGTGGGTCGCCGTCAAGCCATCTACTCCCCTAATTATATGCAATAAGTGCAGCGGATAGGAGCGACCTATCTACTACACTTCTATTGTACTAGGTCCGGTCGGAGACCGGGGATACAGTAGTTCTCGAGCGAAGCTATGTAAGTTCAAAACAAATAAGAACTAATTTCTTTTGTTTCTCATCGCCGAGCTTCCCCCCAACGGAGGGAAGTGCCCGAAGGGCGATAGGGGTGCAGTTTCTAAAAAGGCGAAGCATCTCTTGAGGTTTTCAGATAGAACCAATAAATACATTTGTTAGTATCCCCTGCCGGAATTTTCCAATAGAAAAAAGGACTGTGACGAAATGATTGCACATTAGGTCACAGCCCCTTTTCTCCATCAGACCAGCCGCAGGCCAAGAGGGGTCTAATTCCCCACTGGGAAATCCTGAAGTTAATCCTTTGGTTTTGGTGTCATGAAGGACCAGCCGCAGGCCAAGAGGGGTCTAATTCCCCACTGGGAAATCCTGAAACTAATCCTTCATGTAATCCTATTATATTTCAAAAAGGCTGAATATTAACCAGTATATATAATAGAATATATTAAAATACATATAAAGAAAACATGACACGCACGGCGGCGTAGTAATAAAAAGAAGGGAAATCCAGCGAGGGGAGAGCAGCGGATTTCCTTCTATTTTTCGCGATTCTTCCTGCTTTGCGCGGCAGGGAAATAGGCGGAAAACAGGGGCTTTGCGAAGGAAAACAGAGAATTTTCATTCATATGATATAATATAAGCGTCTCATTTTTGAATTTTACTTTCGGAGAGTCGGGGGATCTCGGCGGAAGTGAGTGTACTCTTTTGAGGTGCAATTTGGACGATAAAAAGACAAATGCCGGAGAGAACAAGCCGGAAGTAAAAGCTCCCGAGATTTCTTCACCGGAAAAGGAAAGTCCCGTTGACCGGATCAGGCATCTCACGCAGAAGCAGATGGCAGCACTTGGCTGCGGACTCTTCGCGCTCCTGATTCTCGCGGGCGGATTCTATTTCTATGCTGTCGACAGGCCTTCGCTTTCCGGCAAGGTCACTATCAGCGTACCAAAAGAAGCGACAGGGACATACATTGCGGACATGCTCGAAAAGAAGGGCGTCATCAAGAGCAGTGAAATGTTCCGCTTCTACATGCGCATTCTCGGCGACGGAACGAAGCTTCAGAGCGGCGTCTACTCGATGCATCAGGGCCTCTCCATCCGTGAGGCTGCCCAGGAACTCAAGAGCGGCAAGGCAGATACCGTGACCGTCACGATTCCGGAAGGCAGCACCGTCCGTCAGATGGGCGAGATCTTTGCCAAGTCTGGAATCGCCGGCACTCCGGATTTCGTGAAGGAAGCATCGACCTACGGACCGCTTCCGTACATGTACGGCCCGGTCGCCGCGCCCGTCAAAGGCGAAGGTTTCCTTTTCGCGGATACATACAGCTTCCCGCTAGACTATACCGCGCGCCAGATCTGTGACGTCATGTACAAGAGAACCAACGAAATGCTGACGCCGGAAATCCGCAGGGAAGCCGAAGCGAAGCACATGACGCTCCATGACCTCATCACCATCGCATCCATGGTCGAACGCGAGGCGAAGTTCAAGGAAGACCAGGTGCCGATCGCATCCGTCATCCTGAAACGTCTGGAAGTCGGCATGCCGCTCCAGATCGACGCGACCGTCCAGTACGCCCTTGGTGCGCAGAAAGAAGAAATCACCGTCGCCGATACGAAGATCGACTCCCCATACAATACCTACATCCATCCGGGCCTGCCGCCCGGACCGATCGGAAGCCCGGGCATGGAAGCCATCCGTGCCGTACTGAAAGCCCAGCCGGGCGAGTACCTGTACTACGTCGCCAAAGAAGACGGACACCATGTCTTCACCAAGACATACGACGAGCACCGGGCAGAAACGGAGACCATCTATGGATCAAGCTCCTGATACCGCCTCCATCAAAAAGAAACTGGAAACCATCGCTGAAAGAGACAATGTGCCCATCATACGCGCTGCGGAAAGAGACCTCCTTCTTGAGGCCGCAGAGCCCGTTATGCCCGGGCGCATCCTGGAAATAGGGACAGCGATCGGATACTCCGCGCTCCTTTTGGCAGAGCGATTTCCTTCGTCCGAAATCGACACCATCGAAGTCGATCCCGAAAGACATGAAATTGCCGTTTCCGCCATGAAAGAAGCAGGCATGGAAGACCGCGTCCACTGCCACCTGGGCGATGCTGCGGACATCCTGAAAACATTATCCGGCACTTACGATTTCCTCTACCTCGACGGCCCCAAAGGCCAGTACCTGAGGGAACTTATGGAAATCGAGCCGAAACTTTCCCCGCGCGCCGTGATCTGCGCCGACAACGTCCTCTTCCGGGGACTCGTCAGAAGCAGCGAGCCCGTAGCGCACCGCTACCGGACACTCGTCATGCGCCTCCGGGAATACATTTCCTATGTAGAGGAAAAATACAATACAGTCATTTATGAAGAGGGAGACGGCCTGGCCGTTTCCTCACCGAAAGATATAAAGAGGTAAACGATGAAAAAAATGGAACTTCTCGCACCGGCGGGAACAATGGAAAAAATGAAAATGGCCCTTCTTTACGGAGCCGATGCCGTCTATCTGGCGGGCAAAGCATTCGGACTGCGCGCGTACGGCGGCAACTTCTCCCCTGAAGAAATGAAAGAAGCCGTCGAATACGCACGCTCCATGGGACGCAAAGTCTACGTCACCGTGAACATCATCCCGAGAAACGAAGACTTCGTCGGCCTTGACAGATACCTGAAGTACCTGGAGGAAATCCACGTAGACGCAGCCCTCATCTCCGACCTCGGCGTATTCCAGCTCTGCCGCGAAGTCGCACCGAACCTGCCCATCCACGTTTCCACACAGGCAAGTTCTGCCAACTGGCGCACCGTCAAAGCATGGAAAGACATGGGCGCATCCCGCGTCGTCCTTGCCCGCGAAGTATCCCTTAAGGAAATGGCAGAAATCCGCCGCCGCGTCGACATCGAACTCGAAGTCTTCGGCCACGGCGCCCTCTGCATCTCCTGGTCCGGCCGCTGTCTCCTCTCCAACTTCTTCACCAACGGACGCCGCCAGTCCAACAAAGGCGAATGCATCCAGGCATGCCGCTTCAAATACAGCGTCGTCGAAGAATCCAGACCGGGACAATACTGGCCCGTCGAAGAAGACGAACACGGCACCTACGTATTCAACAGCAAAGACCTCTGCATGGTCGATAACATCAAAGACCTCATCGAAGGCGGCGCCTCCTCCCTTAAAATCGAAGGCCGCATGAAATCCGTCTACTACGTAGCAGCCGTCGTAGCCGCTTACAGAAAAGCCATCGACGCATACTACGAAGAACGCGAAAACTACAAAGTACGCCCCGAATGGAGAGAAGAACTCGAAAAAGTCTCCCACCGCCCGTACACCACAGCCTTCGCATTCCAGAACCCGGACAAGACCGCCCAGGAATACGACCACTCCCAGCCCGAACAGCCCTATGACTTCGTAGGACTCATCCTCGAAACAAAAGAAGAAGGAAAAACCTTCAAAGTACAGCAGAGAAACCACTTCAAAGTCGGCGAAGTCCTCGAATACCTCACACCGAAAGGCGACGTAGGCCAGATGACCGTAGGATCCCTCGTCAATAGCGAAGGCGAAACCGTAGACAAAGCCCCGCATCCGCTCGAAGAACTCACCCTGACGACAGATGCCCCGCTCCTGCCATACACCATCCTCAGGAGGCGCGCAAAATGAAAGACCTTGAAGACACAGCCGTCTACATAGAAATAGACCCAAGCGACGTCAACTACATCAACCGCATCATAGAAGGCTACGAGTACCTCGGCATCCTCACCACATTGGATCCAAAAAGAGCCACCTGCCGCATCAACTCCACAGCCGACACCAGAGACATGGTCATAGACATCCTGACCCACCTAGATGCCAAAGTCACCATCCTCCCAGACAGACAAAGCGCACTGCCAAAAGAATAAAAAAGATAGCAAAAATGCCAGATTCCCCAAACGGAACCTGGCTTTTCGAATGGAGAGGGGGGGAGAAGCGTCAAAGTGCCAAGGTGCGCCTTAAAATCTAAAGGCTCTTATATAGAAACCGTACAACCGAGACGGAGCGCGAACTAAAACACCACACAACCAGACTAACGTCTGTACGAAATGCAACTCATCCGCCCGACATAAGAGTTTAAGGTCGGGCACCTTCTCTTCCAGAGCAAGGTCAAGTGCGAAACCACACAACCTCGCTTTGCTCGTGAAACCTTTTTATAAAAACCAATGAATACTGCACCCCTTTCCCGGCAACAGCTGAAAGCCGGTACTCCTTCCCCGCTGGGGCAGGTCAAAACCTTCCGAATCGACGTGAACGGATATTATTAACTGCGATGTACTGAGTCCTGATTTTCAGGGCCGTAGGCCGGTCTTAACCTTGCTCCGGGAGGAGAAGGCGGCGGAGCCGACGGATGAGTTGAATTTCATCGAGCGCAGCGAGGTTTTGAGGTCTTCCTCAAGGCGTAAGCCTTGGTTTAAGGGTGTTTGAGCTCGCCCCGTAGGGGGAGCTGGCGCGCATGCGCCTGAGGAGGTTCATTTCCCAGCCTGTAAGGCGGCAGTATGGTTTTATCAAGCATTTCTGTTTTTCCCTTGTTGTATGTTTTTCCCCCATCTTTACAGTTTTTCCATCCTCCTCCCCACATCCTCTTACCATTCCTCAAAATGTTTTCAATAACCCCAATCTGCTCCGCCATACAGACAATTTCCATGAAAGGGAGTACAATATAACCAGAACAAATCGAAATAAGGTCCGCGGATAGAGGCTGCGGACAGAAAAGCGGATGCTTATCCGCGAAATGGGGGAATGAAATATGGAAAACAGCGCAAAAGTACGCGAATACCTGCGTGAATGCGGCGTCTTTTACATCGCCACGGAAGACGCACGGCAGCCGCGCGTGCGCCCCTTGAATGGCATTTACCTTTACGAAGGAAAACTCTGCATCTTCACACCGAAGGATTCACCATTGTACAAACGGCTGAAAGCCGATCCGCAGATGGAAATCTGTGCGACGCATCCGGACAAATCCTGGATTTCCGTCATCGGAAGACTCAATGAAGACCAGCGCGAGTGCGTGCATGAAGCCGTCGTGAAATCGTATCGTGACAGTATACAGGACCCCGAAGCGCTCCTGCAGTGCCAGATGACCGTGTTCCGCCTCGACAGCGCCCGCGTGAAAGTGACATCCGTCGACGGGAACGTCAAAGAATGCGTATTATAAGTAAACAATAAAAGTATTGCCTAAATGAAAAGAAGAAGGAGAAAAGTTTGCAATTTATGCACTTTCTCCTTTTTTGTATACGATTCATGATGAAAGTGGTATAATCTTCAACTAAAGATACAATCATTATTTACCTGTAATTAATTTCGGAGGAGGATAAAATGGCTTCAAACGGGCTTATTACGGACCTTTATCAGTTGACAATGGCAAATGCGCTTTTCAAGAAAGGCATGCACGAAAGAAAAGTCGTCTTTGACCGCTTTTACAGAAAGAACCCATTCGACGGCGGATACACCGTCGTGGCCGGCATTCAGCACCTTGTCGACTTCGTGAAGAACTTCCGTTACGATGCAGAAGACATCGAGTACTTGAGAAGCCTTGGCATCTTCTATCCGGAATTCCTCGACTACCTGAAAGACTTCCGCTTCCATGGCGACATCTATGCCATGCCGGAAGGCACCGTCGCATTCCCGGGAGAAATCCTTCTCCGCTTCCACGGCACGACCACCGAAGCCATGCTGATCGAAACAGGACTTTCCATGATCATGAACCATGAAAGCCTCATCGCTACCAAAGCACGCCGCGTCCGCACCGTCGCACCGAAAGACGCACTCATGGAATTCGGCCTTCGCCGTGCGCAGGGCCACTCCGCAGGACTCTGGGGCGCACGCGCTGCCATGATCGGCGGCTTCAACGGCACATCCAACGTAGAAGCCGGCCGCCTCTTTGGTATCCCCGTCCTCGGCACTATGGCACACAGCTGGATCATGAGCTTCGACACCGAACTCGAAGCCTTCGAAGAATACGTCCGTCAGTACCATGACAACCTCATTCTTCTCGCCGACACCTACAACGTCCTTGAAATGGGCGTACCGCATGCCATCCAAGTCTTCAAAGAACTCAAAGCCAAAGGCCAGCTCCCGAAGAAATACGGCATCCGCATCGACAGCGGTGACCTTGGCTATCTATCCCGCGAAGCTACCCGCATGTTCACAGAAGCAGGCTTCCCCGACGCCATCATCTCCGGCTCCAACGACCTTGACGAATACCTCATCCAGTCCCTCAAAGAACAGGGTTGCACCGTCACCAGCTGGGGCGTAGGCACCAAGATCATCACAGCCGACGGCACATCCGCCCTAGGCGGCGTCTTCAAAATGAGTGCCAGAGAACAGGGTGACGGCTTCGAACCCGTCATGAAAATCTCCAACGACGTATCCAAGATGACCAACCCGGGCATCAAGACCGTCCGCCGCTTCTACAGAAAAGACAACGGCAAAATGATCACCGACCTCATCTGCCTCGAAAACGAAGCAAAACCGGACGGCGGAGACTTCACCCTCGTCACCGAATCCGCTAAATGGAGAAAGAAATACCTCAAAGCAGGCAAGTACACCTGCGAAGAAATGCTCAAGCCAGTCATGAGAAACGGAGAAGCAGAACCACTCCCGACCCTCAAAGAAACCATCGCCTATGCCAACGAACAGATGGAAACCCTCTGGCCGGAATACAAACGCCTCATGAACCCGAACATCATGGAAGTCAACCTCTCCGACAAACTCCAGGCCCTAAAGACCCAGATCATCGAAGACGACCTCAAGAACAGATAAAAAAGGGCAGAGGAAATGACAAAACCCGCAGCGCCGCTAATACTTGCCTTCCCAGACGGGGAAGGGGGACCGCTTTGCGGTGGATAGGGTTGATTACCACGAGCGCAGCTCGGTTGTATGGTTTTCATCTTCACTACAATTGCTCGTAAGATTTTCATCGCTAATACTCCCACCTCCAAAGAGGCATCAGCAAAATGATCACACATTTTGCTGATGCCTCTCTTTTTTTGCACCTGCTTTAGAAAATGATATAATAAACTATATACCTCGAAATTCGAAGAAACTCATTTATCTATAAAAAGGTGATCACATGAAATTGAAAAAATGGCTCGCCGCTTCCGCTGCGGCAATGATTCTCGTATCCGGCGCATCCGCAGTTTCTGCTGCTTCCATCACAACAGCAGGAGACCAGAAACTCGACCTTGGAAGCTCCATTAGCGTCCTTCCCGGAGAAAGAACCTTCTTCGGCGGACAGTTCCATGACTGGCTTCTGACCGGCAACGTCGAAGGCACCATCCAGGAAATCCTCGCTCAGGGCAATGTATTTCCTGAAAACTCCGTCAGCAATAAACAATTTGCCTCCGTTGCGGCCAGCATCCTGAAATCTGCCAAAGTCTACCAGGTCTGCGCCTCTGCCAATGACACTTACTACCAGGGAATGGTCCTTTCCATCGCCGTTTCCGATAACGACATGACCAAACTTCTCCTCGCACTGAACGCTGCCCAGGCAGAAGCATCCCCGGTCATTGAACCGGAAACCGCAGCAGCCGCTTCCGCTGACAATAAAGTCACCGAGGGCAAAGCCGCTCCTGCTGCCGAAGAAACAGCTGCTGAAGGCGAAACCGTCAAGGCAGCAGCCACCAAAGCAGCAACAGAAAAAACTGTAAAGGCAGAAGCAAAGAAAGAAACGAAGAAAGAAGCCAAAGAAGAAAAGAGCGAAATCAAAAACAGCGGCGATGTCCTGGATGGCATGCAGACCGCATGGGGCAAGAAAGTAGAAATTACTGAAAACTCCCACTGGGAAGACAAAGTTTCCAAGAACGGGCTTTCCTACCGCACCGGCTCCGTCAAAGCCCTTGTCCATAAAGATGGATTCGTCATCCCCGTATTCGCAAAGGGCATCATCACAAGAAGCGGCACAAGCACCATTTACACAGTCTTCGTAGCCGACCAGGCATCCGGAAAATACCTCGACACCTTCTTCGACAAAGCCCTTGAGGAAGCAGGCAAATGAAAAAGCTTTTAACAGCCATCGTCTTTAGCGCCATGACACTGACCGGCATGGGAGGAGGCGCCGCAGAAGCAGCACCAGCCCCGGCTGCGAAACCTGTCGTTACTATCAAAGCAAAGACAGATACCAGCGCCGTCAAACCCAAGGACGATAACACAGTCATCGAAGCCAAGAAAGCCGCCGAAGCCAGCCTTGCCGCAAAACAGTTACAGCCGCAGGTTGCCCTTCCCGACACACTCTACCCGAGAACCAAAGGCGACGATTACTTCAAAGACGCAAAACTCAAAAACAACATCACCTACGCGCCGCTCCCGAACCTTACCAAAGAAGACATCATCTACAGCGGCGTCGTCAACGTCAAAAAGAAAGACATCACAGCAGCCGCATTCGTCACCGGCGCCCAGTACGAAGGAGACCTTGCCGACGAACAATACAGCAAATTCTTCGTCAAAGGAAACCTCTCCCAGGACGCCATCCGCCAGCTCTACACCTACAACGTAGCCCTCCTGCGCCTCGAATACGGCTTGAACGACGTCTTCCTCAAGACAGCATCTGCCGTCAAACTGGAAGGAGAAGAAATCCCCTACGGCATCCTCTCCGTCCGCATCCCGAAAGTAGAACAGATCCACAAACTCAAGGGATACGAAAACATCTACACCGCATCCATCAACCCCGTCTTCGTAGCAGACAACTACCTCATCCCGCTCCACATCAGAGCCTTTGCTGCCCACGTAGACGGCAAATACAGAAACCTCCTCATCATAGGCCCCGCCAGCGAAACCGACATCTTCGACCAGGCCGGCCTAGATATCATCCTGTCCAAACCAAAAGACGAAAAGAAATAAAGATTGCAATCAAAAAAGCAGCCCGAAAAGGACTGCTTTTTTATTGGGGAAAGGATGCTGATGCTGCTCACGCAGCGCCGCTAAAAGGCCAAGGTACGCCTTTAACCTTGCTCCGGGAGGAGAAGGTGGCGGCGGAGCCGACGGATAAGATGTAGTTCCTCAGTCGAAGACTGGTTTAAGGCTCTTATATAGAAACCGTACAACCGCCAAGTATGGCGAATGGGAAAACATGCCAACCTCGCTTTGCTCGTTGGAACCTTTTATAAAAACCGATGAATACTGCACCCCTTTCCCGGCAACAGTTAAATGATAAGCCGGTACTCCTTCCCCGCTGGGGCAGGTCAAAACCTTCCGCATCGTCGTGAACGGTTATTATCAACTGCGATGTACAGAGTTCTGATTTTCAGGGCCGTAGGCCGGTCTTGACCTTGCCCTGGAAGGGAAGGTGGCGGCGGAGCCGACGGATGAGTTGCATTTCCTCGAGCGCAGCGAGGTTTTATGGTTTTTCTCAAGGCGTCAGCCTTGGTTGTCCGGTTTTCCTTTGCTTTCTAAGGTTTTAATCTTTTTCCCTTGCTTTTGAGGTTTTAATCCCTCACCACTCCCCACCCTCCTTCACTTCTTCATAGAACATCTCATGGATCCTTTCATCCGTTCCTACTTCCGGATGGAAGGCGAGGGCGGTCTGGTGTTTGTAGCGGACGGCTACGATATTTCCATCCGCTCTTGCCAGGATCTCCGTTTCCGGAGAGGCGGAGACGACGTAGGGGGCGCGGATGAAGTTCATCTTTATTTTTCCAAGTCCCTTGAATTCTTCTTCCGTGATGAAGCTTCCGAGCTGCCTGCCGTAGGCGTTTCTTCTCACCGTGACGGGAAGGGTGCCGAAGCAGACCGGGTCTCCTCCTTCGATTTCCTTGGCGAGGAGGATGAGGCCGGCGCAGGTGGCGAGGACCGGCATGCCCTTTTGGATTTTTTCCTTCAGCGGCTGAAGAAGTCCTTCTTCGATGAGGAGTTTTCTCTGGACGGTGCTTTCGCCGCCGGGGAGGACGAGCCCGGAGAGGGGCTCTGCGAGCTGTTTCGTATTTCTGATCTCGATGCAGTCAGCGCCCATTTCGCGCAGCATTCTTTCATGCTCGATGAAGGCGCCCTGCAGAGCGAGGATTCCTATTCTTGCCATATCTCCTCCTTACTGGCCGCGTTCAGCCATGATGAGTTTGATTTCATTTTCATTGATGCCGACCATGGCTTCTCCCAGGTCTTCGGAGAGTTTCGCGAGGATTTCAGGATCGTTGTAATTCGTGACAGCCTTGACGATGGCAGCGGCTCTCTTGGCAGGATTGCCGGATTTGAAAATGCCGGATCCTACGAAGACGCCTTCTGCGCCGAGCTGCATCATGAGAGCCGCATCGGCCGGAGTGGCCACGCCGCCGGCAGCAAAGTTGACGACGGGGAGTTTCTTATGGTCATGGACGTAGAGGACAAGATCATAGGGGACCTGGAGTTCCTTGGCCGTTTCATACAGCTCATCCGGACGTCTGGCTGCCGTGTCAGCGATCTGCTTCTGAATTTTTCTCATGTGGCGGACAGCCTGGATGATGTCGCCCGTGCCCGGTTCGCCCTTGGTGCGGATCATGGAAGCGCCTTCGCTGATTCTCCGGAGCGCTTCGCCCAGGTCCTTCGCGCCGCAGACGAAGGGCACCTTGAACTTCGTCTTGTCGATATGGTACACATCGTCTGCCGGGGAGAGGACTTCGCTTTCGTCGATGTAGTCGATTTCAATCGCTTCCAGAATCTGCGCCTCGACGAAGTGGCCGATGCGGCACTTGGCCATGACAGGGATGGAGACAGCTTCCTGAATGCCGCGGATCATCTTCGGGTCGCTCATGCGCGAGACCCCGCCGGCTGCACGGATATCCGCCGGGATGCGTTCGAGCGCCATGACGGCAGCCGCGCCTGCGTCCTCTGCAATCTTTGCCTGCTCAGGGGTCGTGACGTCCATGATGACGCCGCCCTTCAGCATCTGCGCGAGTTCCTTGTTCAGTTCATATCTTTCGTTTGCCATAAGAATGCTCCTTTCGAAATGGGAAAAGGTACAGGAAATGGGAAATTTCCTGAAAAAAGGGTAATTTAAAAGAAGGCAAGAAAAGGGATGCCTTCTTTGTGAACTTAATAGTCTCCGTCGATCATACGGCGGGCGAGGTCGTCCAGTTTCCATTTCCAGACGAGGAAGGGACCGCAGATGACGCCGAAGAGAGCCTGCAGGATTTCATAAGGAAGCTTGATCCATGCATAGGCAGGCGTGCTGTAGACATACGCGCGGCCGAGCGAGTAGCCGACGACCATGATGACAGCGCCGACGAGGACCGCGAAGATTATCCGGCGCATTTTGTGTTCGCCGTGGTAGTTATGGACGAGGTAGGAAATCGCCATGGCCTGGATGCCGTGCGTCGCAAGCGATACGAACATCGGGAGAGGGTAGAAGAAGAAATCTCCCAGGAATGCGCCCACGCCTCCGACGAGGAAAGCGCCGAGGGGATCCAAGATCAATGCCGCTGCCACGATGACGATATCATTGAGGTAGAGATGACCGCCCGGTACGGGAAGGCCAAACGAGGACAGTCCTATGTTTATAGCCATGAATAAGCCGCAGAGGGTGAGCCAGCGCGTATTGTGCTTCGTTTCAATGCGCGGCGCCCTTCTTGCTGCTGTCAGTCCGTTATTCATGAGAATCACTCCTTTTTGCACTTCTTTATGCTTTGGATTATAATAAAAATCTGAGTATATGAAAATCACCAGAAATGATTTTAAAAATAAGACCAGATAGAGGATAAAAAGAAGGAAAATGAACGCTTACATGAAGCTGTATGTGAACCTGCGCGATGCGATCACAAGGGGTGTCTATGACTACGGGACGAAGATACCCTCCAAGAGGCGCATTGCAGACCAGAAAGGGACGAGCATCATCACCGTCGAGCATGCGCTCTCGCTCCTGACCGAGGAAGGCTACATCGAGCCGAGGGAAAGAAGCGGATGCTACGTGACGTATCGCGAGGACTCCTCCTATGCCGCGCCCCGTCCGCATGAAAGGAAAGCGGCGCCGCCCGTCAAGGCAGAGCTCCGTGACGAAGGGGAACGGGACCTCTTTCCTTTCTCCGCCTTTGCCAGGACGATGCGCTCCGTCCTTTCCGATTACGGCCGAAAAATCCTCGACCCGTCACCGAGCCGCGGCTGCGAAGAACTGCGAGGCGCGCTTTCCAGATACCTGGCGAGGAGCCGCGGGATGGACGTCTCCCCCGAGCAGATCCTGATTGGTTCCGGCGCCGAGTACATTTACGGTCTCAACGTGCAGGTCCTTGGAAGAGACCGCCTCTATGCCCTGGAGAATCCTTCCTACGACAAGATCCGGAAAGTCTACGAAGCGAATGGCGCAAGGACGGACCTCCTTACCATGGGAGAAGACGGTATCGAATCCGGGGAGCTCTCCCGCACGAAAGCCTACGTCCTTCACGTGACGCCCTTCAATTCCTTTCCATCCGGCATCACCGCCTCCGCCTCAAAGCGCGCCGAGTACATCCGCTGGGCCAAGGAAAGGGGAGGATACATCATCGAAGACGACTTCGACTCCGAATTCACCCTTCTCTCCAAGCCGGAAGACACGCTCTTTTCCCTCGCGCCCGACGGACTCGTCATTTACATGAATACATTTTCCAAGACAATCGCGCCCTCCATCCGCGCCGGCTACCTCGTCCTTCCCCGGTCCTGCATGGCTCTTTACGAAAAGAAGGCAGGCTTCTACTCCTGCACCGTCCCCGTCTATGACCAGCTCGTTCTGGCGGAATTCATCGACAATGGCGACTTCGAGCGCCATATCAACCGCGTCAGGAGAAGAAGAAGAAAGAAATCTGGAAATTATTTCTAAGTCCCTTGAAATATGACGGATTCTGTCCCATCCAAGAGTATAATAAAGAAAAGGGACATTCCCGGAAGGAGGACATCATGAAAAAAATCTTAGCCATCATCGCTGCCGCACTTTTCCTGATCCTTGCTGCATTTCCGATGGCAGCATCCGCCGCGAATCCCGTCAGCCAGGACGGGTACTACAAAGGCATCAAGCTGGCTGGCAAAGTGAAAATCGTCAGGAACTTCGGAGATATCAAGATCAAGGTTGTCAATTCATTCCCCGATATCCGCGTCAAGCTCGTCGATGCCTTCCCGCGCGACATAGGCGAGTGGGAGATCGTCGACTATGGCGAAGATTTCACCGTCGAGATCGTCAATTCCTTCCCGGATGTCAGAGTCGAATTCGTCGACAGCTTCCCCGGCGTCGAATAAGCCCGCACGATTAATGCGAATCTTTGTCATCGAAAAAATTCGTAGTTAGTGGTATGATAGGGGCAAAGAAATCCATCCGGAATTGAAAGACTGTGGAGGAAACGTGGACAATCAGAAAATACTCTACGTGGTAACAGCCGGGACGGACTCTTCCTTTTCCAACCGCATGCTGCGGATGATTCGAAATGAAGAGGAGGAGCACCCGGAAGAAACGCTGCCCGGCGGCATCCGCCTCATCATATTGAGCGAAGACCAGTGGATCATACAGAACTGGCTCTTCCCGAAGGACGCCCATTTCCTTTTCGTGGGAAATGTAGCCCTGATGCGCGCCCTTCCGGGGAAAATTGAAACAAAATTCGAGAAATACGGCATCCGCTACGGCTGGTGCGGTCGTAATGCCTGCCTTATCGCAAACGAAAAGGCACTCTCCGAGCGTGAGAACTACGAGAAATTCCTGGAAGACCTCCGGCACGAATGCCGTCTGGCGGAAATCGTCAAGAGCCCGAAGCGCATGGACATCCTCCAGTTCATCATCATGCTCTGCGTCGCCCTGATCGTTCCCTTCGGGAGCGTCCTCGTCGGAGGAAAGCTCGTGAAGGACTGGTTCGAAAATACAGGCTACGTCAAAAAGCAGCAGTACTTCTATGGCATCCTGCATCTCTACAAGCACAACCTGAAAGATTTCATGGAAACCAGGGATAAATAAATTTCTGAAAATAATATTTGCAACGCTCCTCATCTTGTGCTAAAGTACAAGGCATAAGATAAAGACATTGACGGGAAATAGTAAACATCCCCGCCGCTCACAGGGAGCCGTTGTATAGTGGAAAACGGCAGCGGCCGATCGTTGAACTCGTCCCCGAGTCGCAGGCTGAAAATAGTAGGCCGTGCCGGTCATCCGCCGTTAATGGTTTTGAGTGCATGACCCTTGGGTCATGAATGAGAGTGGTACCGCGAATCCTTCGTCTCTTTGGAGATGGAGGATTTTTTTTTATTGGGAAAAGAATTGCAGGAGGTAAGCTTATGGGAATGACAATGACACAGAAAATTCTGGCGGCGCACGCCGGCGTGGATTCCGTGAAGGCAGGAGATCTGATCACCTGCTCGCTCGACCTCGTCATGGCCAATGACATCACCGCTCCGCCATCGATCGCTGAATTCAAGCGCATCGGACGCCCCGTTTTTGATAAGGACAAGATCGTCCTTGTTCCCGACCATTTCCAGCCGGCCAAAGACATCAAGTCAGCAGGTCTCGCAAAGATCGTCAGAGACTTCGCCCGCGAGCACCACATCACGCACTACTTCGAACAGGGCAGAGTCGGCATCGAGCATGCCCTCCTTCCGGAAAAAGGCCTCGTAGGCCCGGGCATGGTCACCATCGGTGCTGACTCCCACACCTGCACCTACGGAGCCCTCGGCGGATTCTCCACCGGCGTCGGCTCCACCGACCTTGGCGTCGCTATGGCGACAGGCCGCGCATGGTTCAAAGTCCCCGATGCCATCAAAGTGACTCTGACCGGCACAAAGCCCTCAGACATCACAGGCAAGGACGTCATCCTGAAACTCATTGGCATGATCGGCGTCGACGGCGCCCTCTACCAGTCCCTTGAATTCGAAGGCCCGGGCGTCAAGACACTCTCCATGACCGACCGCTTCACCATTGCGAACATGGCCATCGAAGCCGGCGCAAAAAACGGCATTTTCCCCGTTGACGAAAGAACCGAAGCCTACATCGAAGGCAGATACCACGGACCGAAAGTCGTCGTCACACCTGATCCCGATGCCCACTATGCAAGAGAAGTCACCATCGACCTCTCCTCCATGAAACCCGTCGTTTCCTTCCCGCACCTCCCTGAAAATGCGAAAGAAGTAGGGACATTCGGAGAAATCAAGATCGACCAGGTCGTCATCGGCTCCTGCACGAACGGCCGCCTCGAAGACCTCGCCATCGCCGCATCCATCATCAAAGGACACAAGATCCATCCAGACGTCCGCTGCATCGTCATCCCGGCTACTCCGCAGATTTACAAAGATGCCATGCATGCAGGGTACATCGATACATTCATCGACGCAGGCTGCGCCGTATCCACACCGACATGCGGGCCGTGCCTTGGCGGATACATGGGCATCCTCGCATCCGGGGAAAAATGCGTTTCCACAACGAACAGAAACTTCATCGGACGCATGGGTCCGACCGATTCCGAAATTTACCTGGCAGGACCGCAGACAGCGGCAGCCAGCGCAGTACTGGGCCGCATCGCGGCGCCGAAGGAGGTCAAGTAATATGGCAGTCTTAGAAGGAAAAGTCTGGCGCTACGGCGACAACATCGATACCGATGTCATCATCCCCGCAAGATATCTGAATACATTCGATCCGAAAGAACTCGCATCCCACTGCATGGTAGACATCGACCCCACATTTGCCAAAGAAGTCAAAGCAGGCGACATCATGGTCGGCGGAAGAAACTTCGGCTGCGGCTCCTCCAGAGAACACGCCCCCGTCGCCATCAAAGCATCCGGCATCCCTGTCATCATCGCAGAATCCTTTGCCCGCATCTTCTACAGAAACGGCATCAACGTAGGCCTCCCGCTCCTTGAAATCGGGAAAGACGTCGAGAAAATCCACGCCGGCGACATCCTCAAAGTCGACCTCTCCAAAGGCACCATCGAAGACGTCACCACCGGTGACACATTCCAGGCCCCGCCGCTTCCCGGATTCATTGAAGAAATCGCCAAAGCAGGCGGACTCATCAATTACGTAAAGGAGAAAAAATGATGGCAAAGAAAATCACAGTCATCCCGGGCGACGGGATAGGGCAGGAAATCACGGAAGAAACCGTCCGCGTCCTCGATAAAATCGATGAAATCTATAAAATCGGCTTCCAATTCGAATGGAAAGAAGCAGGCGGCACCGCCTACGACCACACAGGATCCCCGCTTCCCGAAGAAACCATCGAATCCTGCCGCAAAGCAGACGCCGTCCTCTTCGGCGCCGTAGGAGGAGACCAGTGGGACCACCTCACACCCGACCTCCGCCCTGAAAAAGCCATCCTGGGCCTTCGGAAACAACTCGGACTCTACGTCAACCTCCGTCCCGTCCGCATCTCCAACTCCATGATCGACTACTCGCCGCTGAAACCTGAAATCGCCAAAGACACCGACATCATGATTGTCAGAGAACTCGTCGGCGGCATCTACTTCGGCGACCGCTGCGAATCCGAAATCCATAACGGAGCCGAAAGAGCATGGGACCTCGAAAACTACTCCGTCCCCGAAGTCGAACGCATCGCAAGATTCGCCTTCGAAGCAGCCAAAAAAAGAAAGAACCACGTCACCAGCGTAGACAAATCCAACGTCCTCGCCACATCCCGCCTCTGGCGCTGCACCGTCATCCGCGTCCATGACGAAGAATACCCCGACGTTAAACTCGACCACATGTACGTCGACAACTGCGCCCAGCAATTCGCCATCCACCCGTCCTTCTTCGATGTAGTAGTGACAGGCAACATGTTCGGAGACATCCTCTCCGACGAAGCCGCCGTCCTCTCCGGCTCCGTAGGCATGCTCCCCTCTGCCAGCATAGGCCAGGAAACCAGCCTCTACGAACCCATCCACGGCTCCGCCCCGGACATCGCAGGAAAAGGCATCGCCAACCCGATAGCCACCATCCTCTCCGCCGCCATGCTCCTCCGCTACTCCCTGAACGAAGACAAAGCCGCCGACGCCATAGAAAAAGCCGTCTCCGACCCCTTAGACGAAGGCTACAGAACCGGCGACATCTATAAAGAAGGCATGAAAAAAGTAAACGGCATAGAAATGACCGAAGCTATCCTCGCACACATTAAATAAGGGAATATTATATAAAGTATATATAGTAGAAAAGAAAAAGCCCGGGATCCTGAAAAATCCCGGGCTTTTGAGTGGGGAGGAGGAGAGCGGTAGAGGAGGCGGAAGAACCGCTAACACTTTCCTTCCCAGACGGGGAAGGTGCCGGCCTCAAATACTGATGCCGGCGGATAGGGTTGATTACCACGCAGCATTGCTGCGGTTGTATGGTTTTCCTCAGCCGAAGGCTGGTTTAAGGGTGTTGACCTTGCTCCGAAAGGAGAAGGTGGGCGGCGTTAGCCGGGGATACAGTAGTTCCCAGGCCATGGGCCGGCTGTATGGTTTTTCATGTTTTCTCGTCGCTGACGCAGCATTGCTAAAGTGCCAAGGTACGCTTTCAAATCAATAAGCTATTTCTTATCAAACCTTCACAACCGCCAAGTGTGGCGAAACGGAAAACATGCCAACCGAAAGGCTTCCCCACGGGGGAGCTGGCGCCGAAGGCGACTGAGGAGGTGAAGTTATCGAGCGCAGCGAGGTTGTTTGGTTTTATCATCTTTTTCTTATTCCATGTTTTACATCCCCCTTGCACTCTAAGCGTATAATTAAGGAAATCGAAGCTTTTCCATCAGCCGTAAGGCGGGTTGTAAAGGTTTTATCTCCTTTCACAGCCGAAAGGCTGGGTGAAGGTTTTATTACTTTTACAGCCTTCAGGCTGGTTGTTAAGGTTTTAGTTTTCTCTCCCTCAATTCAAGGTTTTATTTCATTTAATACATCCCGGATGCTTGCTGTATGACGGCTATACAGGCGTATGATAAGCACGAATCCGGAAGGGGATGGCTGCAAAGCTCCCGAAGGAAGGACGTTCCATGAAATTCTCACTGAAAAAGACCGCATGGGCGCTAGCGGCTGCCGGCCTGATCTTACTCCCATGGCAGGCGAAGGCATGCACGCTTTTTGCCGCTCAGGGCAGCGCCGTCGAAGGCGGGGGAGCCATCATCGTGAAGAACCGCGATGAGCACCCCATGTACCAGGAAATGCGGTACCATCAGGGCCACGTATACCGTTACTACGGCATTTACGGCGGCAACGAAGATCATATGTCGCTGACAGGCGGAGTGAACGAAGCAGGATTCGCCGTTTTCTCCGCCGTCGCTGAACCGATTCCCAAAGACGTACGGCTCGCCTACGGCAAGCGCGGCACTCTCGCAGCACTCCTTGGCAATTGCTCCTCGGTCAAAGAAGCGCTCGAAATGAAAGATTACTTCAAGAGCCCGGGCTTCTTTCTCATGGCAGACGCCCATGAAATCGCGTACGTTGAAATCGGCGAAGACGGCATCTGGGACGTAAAGACAGAAGAGAACGGGACACTGGCTCACACAAACCATTTCCTCCTGCCGGATTTGACACAATTCAATCACAAAATAGGAAGATCGAGCAGCACCAGACTTCACCGTATCGACGAACTCCTCTCCGAGCCCCATGCGCCATATACCTTGGACGACATGATTGCTTTCTCCGAAGATGAGCATGACGGACCAAACGACAGCATCTGGAGAACCGGCAGCAGAAAAGACGGCGTCCAGACCCTTGCCACCATCGGCGTATGGCTCCATGATGACGCAAAACCAGACATCTACGTCAAGATCCGTTACTCCCCGGACGACCAGGGAAAAGAAGACATTTACCAGCTCGACGGCGCCCATTTATTTCTTTCCAGATAGTCCATCAAGACCATTTGGAAAGATGCAAAAATATGCTAAAATAGAGGGAACCAAACAGAGGGATTCCTGATCCCCAAGTCAGATTTTTTCCGAAATAAGGAGGAAAAGATGGAAGCTATTAGTTGTTTGATTTCCAGAAGAAGCGTCCGCGAATACACCAGAGAACCGCTCTCGCAGCAGGAAATCGAAAATGTCGTGGAAACCTCGCAGATGGCATCCTGCTGGGAAAACACCCAGCCCATCCGCTACATTGCCGTTCTTGACGAAGACCTGAAGAACCGCATCGCCGACGAATGCACAAAGAAATTCCCGTGGAACACAGAAAACATCCACGAAGCGCCGGCCCTCATCATCCTCTGCGCCATCAAAGGCCTCTCCGGCTACGAACCAGACGGCACACCATCCACCACAAAAGGCACCCACTGGCAGTCCTTCGACGCAGGCATGGCAGCATCCTACCTCTGCGTAGCAGCCAACGCCCTCGAACTCGGCACCCTCGTCATGGGCCGCTACGACGAAGCAAAAATCAAAGAAATACTCGACCTTCCGGAAAACTACGACGTATCCGCCATCATTGCCATCGGACACCCGGCAGTCATTCCGGCAGCCAACGAAAGAAAACCGCTCAAAGAAGTACTGACCTTCAGATAATCCGAAAGCAGAAGAGCATGGGGGAAACTTCATGCTCTTTTTTGGTGGGGAGAAATCAGGAAGAAGGCACTATGAAATTTTTAAATCCAGCCGTGTACTGCTTTGCACTCGGCCATTTCTCAGTAGACTGGGCCCAAGGCGCCATCCCTGCACTTCTCCCATACTTTATTGAGCACTATGGCTTCACCTATAAAGCGGCAGGACTTCTGGTCTTCAGCATCGTCCTGCTGTCCTCTATCCTTCAGCTGATCTTTGGCTATTATGCGGACAAGGTTTCAAAACCCTGGTTCGTTTCTGTAGGACCCATTCTTTGCGGTATTTCCATCAGCCTCATGGGATTTGGAGAAACATACGCAGCCCTCTTTGCCGCAGCCCTCATTTGCGGTGTCGGCTGTGCTATCTATCATCCGGAAGGCGCCCTCATGGTGAACCGCGTCAGCGGAGAGCAGAAGGGGAAAGCCATGGGACTTTTTTCCGTAGGAGGAAACCTGGGCTTTGCTGCGGGTCCTATGCTTGCAGGCATCTGTGCCTACACATGGGGCATCCATTCCCTCATTATCTTCGGCATTCTTAATACCGCCTTCGCTGCCCTCATCCACTGGCAGATGCAGAAAGTCCTTCGTGAAGCCAAAGAACAGAAGAAGAGCTGGATCACACCAGGCGGTGAGAAAGGTGCAGAAAACGATTGGCCTTCCTTTGGAAAACTTTCCGTCTGCATCATGGCAAGATCTTTCGGCTTTACCCTGAGCAACACATTCATCCCGCTCCTTTGGATCAGCGCCTTTGCAGCCTCTGCCTCAGAAGGGACAAATGCACTCTCCTTCCTCTTCGGCTTCGGTGCCGTCTGCACCTTCTGCGGCGGCCTTCTCTCCGACAAAGTAGGATACCACTTCGTCATCCGCGCCGCCTTCTGCCTCATGGCTCCGACATACTTCCTGCTGACCCATACAGACAATGTGATGCTCGCCTGGATCCTTCTCATCCCAGCCGCCATGTCCGTATTCTCAGCATATAGTCCGATGGTCATTCTGGGCCAGACCTACCTCGCTAAAAACGCAGGCTTCGCCTCCGGCATCACCTTGGGCCTATCCACCACACTAGGCGGCATCTTCGCCCCGGTCGTAGGCTGGGCCGCAGACACCTGGGGTCTCTCCTTCGCCCTCCAAATCCTCTGGATCGTAGGCCTCCTGGGTGCCATCTTCGCCTTCACACTGAAAATCCAAAAAAAGAAACCTGTATAATAACAACAAAGAAAACTGCGGCAAAAACAAAACTGCCGCAGTTTTTTAATGGGGGAAAAGAAGAACAAAGGCCAAGTGTGGCGAATCGGAAAACATGCCAACCGAAAGGCTTCCCCACGGGGGAGCTGGCGCCGGAGGCGACTGAGGAGGTGGAGTTCTCGAGCGCAGCGAGGTTGTATGGTTTTTATCGAACGGAGTTCGGTTTAAGGGTGTTGACCTTGCTCCGAAAGGAGAAGGGGAACCGCGGAACGCGGGGGATGAGATGAAGTTCCAACAAAGCGTTAGCTTTGGTTTGCATGTTTCCACGAGCGCAGCGAGGTTGTTTGGTATTAATTCCCCCAGCCGCAGGCTGGTTGTACAGTTTTCCATCGAACGAAGTTCGGTTTTATCTTCCTATGTCTCCCCCTTGCCACTCCATCCCAAATCCTCTATAATTTTGGCATATCTAAAAATCTCGCAATCGGGATTTCCATTGCATTGTCCAAGGAGGCGCCATCTTGAAACAACAAAGTTCTGCAATCTATCTCTTTGCACTCGGGCACCTGTCCGTGGACTGGGCGCAGGGCGCGATTCCTGCTCTGCTGCCATACTTCATCGCACACTACGGCCTTAATTACCAGTCAGCCGGCGCGCTTATTTTTGCCAATGTCCTTCTGGCATCCATCCTTCAGCCGCTCTTCGGCTACTATTCGGACAAGATTTCCCGTCCCTGGTTCGTCCCGCTGGGGCCCGTCCTCTGCGGACTTGCCGTGACAGCAATGGGATTTCTCACGAACTACTACGCCATCTTTGCCGCTGCCATCCTCTGCGGCGTGGGAAGTGCACTCTTCCATCCTGAAGCCGCTCTCATGGTGAACCGCATCAGTGGTGAGAAGAAGGGGAAAGCGATGGGGACATTCTCCGTCGGTGGAAATGGGGGATTCGCCATCGGGCCGATCCTTGCCGGCATCTGCGCTTACCATCTCGGTATCCATTCCCTCGTCATCTTCGGCATCGTGAACCTTTTCGCAGCCGCACTCCTTTACTCCCGTTCCAGAAAAGCCTTCGCCGACACACGCGTCGCAGACAGGAAGAAAGTTTCCTCTGGAGAAACAGGGGAGACGAACGACTGGCCTTCCTTTGGCAAACTTTCCGTTTGCATCCTTGCCCGCTCTATGGGCTTCACACTGAGCAATACATTCATCCCGCTCCTCTGGATCGGAGCCCTCGGCGCGACAGCCTCTCAGGGAACGACCGCCCTTTCCATCCTCTTTGGCATCGGCGCTGTCTGCACCTACTTCGGAGGCATGCTCTCTGACCGCCTGGGCTACAGGACCATCATCCGCACCGCATTCTGTATCATGGTTCCTGCCTACTTCCTCCTCACAAATACGACAAATCTCTTCCTCGCGACAGCCCTCCTCGTGCCATGCGCCATCTCTGTATTCTCCGGATACAGCCCGATGGTCATCCTGGGACAGACCTACCTTGGAAGAAATGCAGGCTTCGCCTCCGGCGTTACCCTCGGACTTTCCACGACATTAGGCGGCATCTTCGCGCCCATCGTAGGCTGGGCCGCTGATATCTGGGGCCTCACCGCCGCCCTCCAGATCCTCTGGATAGCCGGCATCCTCGGAGCCATCGCCGCATTCACACTGAAGAACCCCGCCATGGAAAAAGCGAAATAAGTTTCAATGAAAAAAGAGCTGTAGAAATGACCACACATTTCCTGCAGCTCTTTTCAATTTCTTACATTTCCTTTGCCCAAGTCTCATATCTTTTTGACTCATCATGTTTAACTATAAACGCATGATTTGGTATAATTGAACCATGTAATAATAAGTCGTTTTAGGAGTGTGATAGTCATGGCTGCCATTAAAGATGAAAAAGAAGACAACAAGACAGGGAAAATGCTGGCCCTCTTTGACATAATGATCCATGGGCATCCTCTTACGAAAGAACAGATTGCCACACGTTTCGACGTGAACGCGCGAACCGCGAACCGCTACCTTGCTGCCATCCGCCAGTACCTCGAAGAAGCAGAGAAAGAAGACGGCCCCAGAAGAGAACTGCGCTACAGCAGAGAAGACAGGACATACCGCATCGCCGAAGTCGAGAACCGCTTCATTTCCAAAAGCGAACTCTTCGCCATCTGCAAGATTCTCCTTGGCGGAAGAACCTACAGCAGGAAAGACCTCGAGTCCCTCATGAACCGCCTCCTCCAGTCCGCCGTCCTTCCCGAAGAACAGGAAGAAATCAAGGAATTCGTCAAACGCGAACTCTTCGACTACCTCGACCCGTCCCACGGCAAGCCCGACATGGACCAGCTCTGGGAAGTCGCCCAGGCCATCAAGAAACATCACGTCATCACCTTCGACTATACGAAAATAGGAAGCACCCAGGGCACGCCCCACAGAGCACTGCCCCTCGGCGTCGTCTTCTCCGAATACTACTTCTACGTCATCGCCCTTCCATTCGGCGACGACCACAAACCCGATCCCACCGTCGACACCAGGACCTACCGCCTGGACCGCATGTCCGACGTCGAAGAAACAAAAATCAAATGGGACGTCCCATACAACAAACGCTTCAGAGAAGGCGTCTTCAAAAACCAGACCCAGTACATGTTCTCCGGCCCCATCCAGCACGTAGCCTTCCTCTACACAGGAAGATCCATCGAAGCCGTCATGGACCGCATCCCGACAGCCAGAAAAGTCCTCCAGGACGACGGCAGCTGGCTCATCACCGCAGAACTAAAAGGCGAAGGCATCCTCATGTGGCTCCTAAGCCAGGGCTCCAGCGTAAACGTCCTGGCCCCGGCCACCCTCCGGGAAAGATGGCTCACCGAAGCCAGAAAAATCTGCGAACAACCCGCAGCAGACCTCAAAAAACTAAAACGCGGACACTAAAAAGAAAGGAGATGGAACCCCGAATTCCCATCTCCTTTTGCGTGGAAGGGGGAGAGAAGCTAAAAGGCCACCCACGGGAAATGCCACAAAACCTGCCTTCCCAGACGGTAAAAAGGGCCGTAGGCCGGTCTTAACCTTGCTCCGGGAGGAGAAGGTGGGAAATTTTTGCATTTTAAAATTTCTCGGATGAGTTGCATTTCCTCGAGCGTAGCGAGGTTTCGAGGTTTTCCTCAAGGCGCCAGCCTTGGTTTAAGAAGGTTAACCTTGCTCCGAAGGAGAAGGTCCGGTCGGAGACCGGGAATGAGATGAAGTTCTACAAGGCGTTAGCCTTGGTTGTAAGGTTTTAATCTTTCCTATTTGTTCGGTTTTACTAATTTTCCCCCCGAAAGGAGGCCTCCCTTGAAGAAGAAAACTTGGGCGAATGTTGTCCTGGCGGCCAGTGCTGTTTTGACAGCGGCGGCCGCTCCTTATAAAGATATTTCCCTTCTGGCGGAAGGGTGCTTTCACTTGGGCTTTGCCGCGACGGTCGGGGGATTTGCTGACTGGTTCGGCGTTGCTTCTCTCTTTGGGAAGCCGCTTGGCATAGGGAAGAGGACGGACATTATCGCAAAGGACCGGGACAAGATCATCCGCCTCGCGCGGGATATGATCACGCAGGAACTTTTGACGCGACAGCAGATCAAGGCGCTTGTCGTGAAAAATGTTCCCACCGATGTCCTCTACCGCTGGATCCTCTCCCATGAAGCCGGCGTGAAGAATGTCCTCGACGCAGCAGCACTCCTTTCACTGGATTCTCTGGATAAGGAGAAACTCTGGCGTTTCCTCTCCGGAAAAGCCGTCGGCGCTGCTGCGGATACGGACTGGGCAGGGCAGATCGCTCTCGTCCTCGAAGAATTCCGTACAGGAGAAAGAAGCAAGCCGCTCATCGAAGCCCTCGCGCGTGAAGCGAAGGGATTTCTTGAAGACGAATGCACGCAGGACGAAATCCGCAGCATCTACCTTTCTGCATGGAAAGACTACGAGCAGAATGGATTTCTCCGCGGCCTTCTCCGCTCCCGTATGGAAGACAAGACAGAAGAAGTGACGACACTCATCCGAAGAGAGCTCTTGAAACTGGCCGATTCCCTGACAGAAGAGGGAAGCCCTGCCCGCGCATGGATCGACGAAAAGTGCATGGAAATCATCCGCGCTCTCGAAGACGATAAAGACGTGAAGCGCAGAGTGAACAATTTCATTACTGAAAAAGTTGTCGTGCTCCTTGCCGGAAAAGGGAAGGAGACCGCTTTCCGCCTCTGGGAGGAAAATAAGGAAATGGCGGCCATGCGCCTTTCGGAAGGTGCGCTTTCCCTCATCAAGACAGGTTTTGCCGATGAGAAGAAACGCCGCGCCTTCGATGCCTTCATCGTCCGCCTTATCCTGCCGCTCCTCCCGAAGATTCATGAATCGATCGGGAATGCCGTCACGGACAAGCTCTCCACTATGGATGGAAGGACGATGGCAGACCTTGCGAAGGAAGCTGTCTCCGAGGACACCGCTGCCATCCGTCTGAATGGCTCCCTCTTCGGTGCCATTCTGGGATTGCTCTTCTTCCTGATTCCGCTCGTAGGAGGTGCGCTATGAAAAGATACCAGACAGCCAACCGCCTCTTCCTCGCCTCCGCCATCCTCTTTGGCGCGGCAGTGATCCTTCAGCATGCTAGCCCGTGGAGCGGAAGCGAAGCCGTTTCCATCTTCTACTTCCTGGCCCAGTCCTGCCTTATCGGCTGCTGCGCCGACTGGATCGCCGTCGAAGCCCTCTTCCGGAGGCGCTTCCATCTGCCGTACAAGCCGCTGATTCCGTCGAACCAAGATGCCGTCATCAGGAAACTGTCCGCCGTCAGCGATTCCCTGATCGACAAGACAGGCCTTTTGAAAGGCGCCCTCGGAGGATCTGTCATGGAACTCGCCGACAGAGAATTCTTCCACAATGAAAAAGTCCGCGAGGCGGCAGAATCCTTTCTTGCCAGAGAAGGCGCCCGTTTCCTCACGGGACTTGTCAGCGAAAACAAAGAAAAAGCGGCCAGCCTTGCCGATGGGGAAACAGGAAAAGTCATTTCCCTGATCGCAGGAAAAGCCAGAGAAGAAATCCTTGCCAGGATGAGCCGTGAAGAATGGCTGCAGAAACTTCTGGCGCTGGTCGGAGAAAAAGCGAAGACAGCAGGAGCGAAGGAAGCCCTCGCCGGAGCTATTAAAAAAGCAGGGGAAGAGCAGAAGCAGCAGGCTGGTTTCTTCAAGCGGCTCCTCTTTTCCGCTGCTGAACTGACCGGCACCATCGACTATGAAGAAATGGCAGAGACCGGACTTGCGGCCCTGGGAGCTGCCATCGAGCGCTGGAAAAAGCCGGAAGATCCTTTCCACCAGACACTCCTGGCCCGCTGGGACGAAGCTATCCATGCTTTCGTCGATGACAAAGAAACGAAAGACGCCCTCGAAGATTTCGGAAAGAGCCTCTTTGAAAAATATCCGGCAGGGGAAAAGGTGAGGACCATGATCGACAGCCTCCTCTCCGAATGGAACGAAGACGAAAACGGAAAGACGAAACTGGAGAACACCCTGCACGGCTTTGCAGGAAGCGCTATCGACCGCCTGGCAGCAGACAGCATCCTGCGCGGAAGAATCGACAGCGGAGCTAGAGACCTCATTGCCGAACTCGCCGACCATGAAAGAACACTTCTGGCGGGCGCAGCCGTCAGCGTCCTGAAATCCCTCTCCAGCGAAGAACTGAACGAATTCATCGAATCCAAAGTCCACACAGACCTCGAAGGTATCCGCATCAACGGTGCCATCACAGGCCTTGCCGCCGGAGGACTCTTCTATTTCCTCTTAGAGTACGCATACATCCCGTTCATGCACCAGTTCATGTAAGGAAGAAAGGAGCACCATGATACTGAACACTGGCCAGAGAACCGACATACCAGCCTTCTATGCAGACTGGTTCCTTCGCCGCGTCCGCGAAGGCTCCGTCATGGTGAGGAACCCTTTCAACTACCAGAGAATCACAAGCTACAGAATCGACCCCGAAGTCGTAGACGTCATCGCCTTCTGCACCAAGAACCCCGCGCCCATGCTGGGAAAACTGGGAGAACTTGCAGGCTACCGCCAGTACTGGCACGTCACCATCACGCCCTACGACAAAGACATAGAACCCAACGTCCCGCCTGCAGGAGAAGTCATCTCCTCCTTCAGGAAACTGTCAGGGAAAGTAGGAAAAGAAAGAACCGTCTGGCGGTACGATCCTATCCTCCTCACCGAAACCTTCACACCCGAACGCCACATCTGTGCATTCAGAGACATGGCAGAAAAACTCGAAGGCAGCACAGAATCCTGCGTCATTTCCTTCATCGACCTCTACAAGAAAACCATCAGGAACTTCCCCGAAGCAGAAAGAGTCAGCAACGAAATCCAGTACAGCATGGCAGAAAGAATGGCAAAGATAGGAGAGCAGCACGGCATCCACGTCTCCTCCTGCCTGGAAGACCCGGGCCTTGCAAAAATAGGCATAGACACAAGCGGCTGCATGACAAAAGAAAAGTTGGAAAAAGCCTTCAACCTCAAACTGAAAATCCCAAACATCAAAACCCACCAGGCAAGACAAGGCTGCGCCTGTCTCCTCGGAAATGACATAGGCGCTTACACCACCTGCCCGCACCTCTGCAAATACTGCTACGCCAACGAAAGCCCCGAAGCCGTCATCGAAAACAGAAACAAACACGACCCGCACTCCCCACTCCTCATAGGCCACGTAGAAAAAGAGGATCAGGTGGTAGAAGCCAGACAAGAGTCATGGATCGATAGAGAGATCAGTCTGTTTTAAAGACATATATAGGATAGGGAAAGAAATAGGAAAATAGAAAAAGAAATAGGGAAAAGGAATTCAAAAAAGAGAAAAGCAATTCAAAAAAGAGACCCATCGAAGGCCTCCTTTTTGAGTGGGGGAACGAGGTTGCATGGTTTTCCTTTTCTTCAGCCGAAGGCTGGTTTAAGGGTGTTAACCTTGCTCCGAAGGAGAAGGTCCTGGCGGAGCCAGGGGATGAGATGCAGTTCTTGCAGCATTGCTGCGGTTGTAAAGGTTTTCGCTTGCTGCTTCCGCAGCGCCGCAAAAATGCCAAGGTACGCCTTCTTATCAATAAGCTCTTTTATAAGTACACCGTACAACCTCGCTTCGCTCGCAGAACCATATATAAAGCCCAATGAATAATCAACCCTATCCGAGCGGCATCAGCAACGGGGCCGCCCACCTTCCCCGTCTGGGAAGGCGAGTATATACCACACAACCTCACTCCGTTCGCAGAAATACAACTCATCCGCCCGACATCAGAATTTGAGGTCGCGCACCTTCTCTGCTAGAGCAAGGTCAAGTTCAAAACCACACAACCTCGCTTCGCTCGCAGAACCATTTATAAAGCCCAATGAATAATCAACCCTATCCGTCCGGCATAAGTATTTGAAGCCGGACGCCTTCCCCGTCTGGGAAGGCGAGTAAAAGAAAAGCCCATGCCTTTTCAAAACTCTCCCTCTCTCCACAATATCTAGTCCTCTCTTTCTCTCCCTGCCACTAAATTTCGTCAGCAATGTACTTCATTTGCGTCAGGAAAGATTTCCTTCAAAAAAGAGTAAAAAATCATCAAAAAACCTGTTGACAGATATAGGGGTCGCTGTTATAATTGTATACGCTTGAGCCGAGATATGAGCGAGCTGAAACGTGCGATGATCTCTAGGAATAAGCGGTTATCTTCATAAGTTTTCAGACAGCTCTTCGCTGAAAGAAATTTCAAAAAAGAATTTGACAAAAACGAAAACGCGTGATATGATAATCAAGTCGCTTGAAGAGCGATGATTCTTTGAAAACTAAACAGTACAGCGAACGAATA
>OLQC01000813.1_pt1 | contig 29150 bp, 23 predicted proteins | sample 1672471 | NCBI WGS metagenome assembly OLQC01 (sample SAMEA3136689, study PRJEB25190) | human gut metagenome | biome: human gut; feature: human-associated habitat; material: faeces | place: Austria | collected 2013 | reverse complement strand
ACTGCGACCGCGGCGGCGCGATCTTCTTCTCCACGCACGTGCTGGAGGTCGCGGAAAAGCTCTGCGACAAGGTCGCCATCATCAAGCAGGGGCGGCTCATCGCCTCCGGCACGATGGACGAGGTCAAGGGCGACCAGTCGCTGGAGGATGTGTTCCTGGAGCTGGAGGGTGAGAAGAATGCTTAAAACGCTGCTTCGCGTCCGGATGGCGGCGCTGCTCGCCGCGTTTACCGGACAGAGCCGGAAGCGGAAGAGCCAGACGAAGGGCAAGGCCGTCGGCTATGCATTTTTGATGCTCTACTGCTTCTGCGCGTTCGTCTTCCTGTTCTATGCCTCGTTTTCCCAGCTTGCCGCCGCGTTTTTCCCGGCGGGGCTCGGCTGGCTGTATTTCGCCATGTTTGCGATCATGGCCTTTGCGCTCATGTTCATCGGCAGCGTGTTTACGGCCAAATCGCAGCTGTTTGAGGCGAAGGACAACGAGCTGCTTTTGTCCATGCCCGTGCCGCCCGGCATGATCCTGCTCAGCCGCATGGCGGCGCTGCTGGCCATGAACTTCGTGCTTGAGCTTGTCGTGGCCCTCCCGGTCTTTGTTTCGTGGCTGCAATACGGTGAGACAAGCGGAACGGGCATTGCGGCGTTCGTCGTGATCGTGCTGGCGCTGCCGCTGTTTTCGCTGGCGGTGAGCTGCCTGTTTGCGTGGCTTGTCTCGCTGGTGACCAGCCATATGCGCAATACGACCGCCGTGACCATGGTGATCTCGGTCGTGTTCATGCTGGCATATTTCCTGTTCTGCTTCCGCATGAACAGCTATGTCACGCAGCTGGCCGCGAACGGCTCGGCGATCGCGGGCGCGCTCGGCTCGGCTGCCCCGCTCGTCTGGCTGGGCCGGGCCGCTGCGGACGGGAGCCTTGCAGACCTCGGCCTGACGCTTTTGTGGACAGTCCTGCCGTTCGTGCTGGCCTATGTGCTGCTGAACCGCAGCTTTATCCGCATCGTCGCCACGCGGCGCGGACAGGTCAAGGTGCGGTACGAGAAAAAAGCCATGCGCGCCTCCTCGCAGAGTGCGGCGCTCTACCGCCGGGAGCTTGCCCGGCTGACCAGCAGCTCCGGCTATATGCTCAACGCCGGGCTTGGCCTCGTGTTTGAGCTGGTGCTGGCTGTGCTGGCGGTGGTCAAGCGGCGGGAGCTTCTGGGCGCGCTGACCGCGATCCCGGAGCTGTACGCAGCAGCCGCCCCCATCTTGCTGCTGGCCTGCATGATGGTTTCCGGCATGGTATTCTTTACGGCGTCGTCCGTGTCGCTGGAGGGCAAGAGCTACTGGATCGTGCGCTCCATGCCGGTCGAAACCAAAAAGGTTCTGCAGGCAAAGCTAAGCCTGTCCAACTCTCTGGCAATTGCGCCCGCACTCCTTATGACGCTGGCCGCTGCGCTTGCCATGCGGCTGCCTGCTGCCGAGACGGCGCTGCTGCTGGCCTGTCAGCTGATGTTCGTGCTGCTGACGGCGAACGTCGGCCTGGTGGAAGACCTGCGCCACTGCAACCTCGACTGGATCAACGAAACGCAGGCCGCGAAGCAGGGCGCGGGCGTTCTGCTGAGCATGCTGCTTGCCTTCGGCTTTGTGGTGGCGGTCGGCGCGCTCTATTTCTTCCTGCTGGCGGTTCTGATGCCGGCGACGGCCGCCCTCGGCCTGATTCTGGCGCTGATGGCGATTTTGTACGCGCTCACCGCCCGCTGGCTCATGACCCGCGGTGTAAAGCGCTTCGAAACGCTGCGCTGACACGGCAAAAAGCCTCCCCCTGCCATACAGCGCATGGCAGGGGGAGGCATGGGCGCGGGCGCTTATACCGTGCAGTACGGGAGCGTTTTCCGGTCCGCGAAGCGGTAGGTACGCAGAAACGGCTCCGGGCGTAGGCCCTTCTGCAGATAGTCGAGCAGCAAAAGCGCGCAGGCGCGGCTGTCGCTGCCGGCGTTGTGGTGGTCGAGGTCGAGCCGCAGATGGTCGCAGAGCGTGTTCAGCTTGTGGTTCGGCAGGTATGGATATGCCTTTCGGCCCATCTGGCAGGTGCAGAGATAGACGGCCTCCGGCTTCCAGCCGATGCGATAATCGTGCAGACAGCTGGCCAGCACCCGCAGATCAAACGGCGCGTTATGCGCGACCAGAATGCGGCCCGCCAGCATCGGCTCCAGCAGCTGCCAGAGCGCGGGAAAGTCCGGCTGGCCGCGCACCTGCTCCGGCGTGATGCCGGTCAGCGCGATATTGAACGGATCAAAGTGCGTCTGCGGGTCGACAAGCGTGTAAAGCTCCTGCACGATCTCGCCGCGCTCGATCACGCTGACGCCGATGGCGCTCATGCGCCGGTTCTGCGCGTTCGGCGTTTCCACGTCGAACGCCACATAACGTTCTTCCATAGTTCCACCCCATTTGACAGGATGGAACCAGTATAGCAGATTTTTCGCCCCTTGTCAGCCCTCTTCGATCGCGCTCGTCGGGCAGGCATCCATGGCCTCGGCGGCAGTCTCCTGCGCGCTTTCCGGCACGGGGCCGGGAGCTGCCTCGGCAAAGCCGTCGTCCCTGAGAGAAAAGACCTCCGGGCATGTTTCGGCGCACAGGCCACAGCCGATGCAGGCGTCTTCATTCACATGATAGTGCATATGCATTCTCCTTTATATAGAAAAGTCTGAGCCAGCCGGTTTTCCCGGCTGGCTCTAGTATTTGCGGATTTTTATCTTTTTTTCCTGTACGGGAAAATTCCCTTGTCCAGCCGCACCTTTGCCTTGCGCAGTCCCCGGCGGCAGACAAACATGACCGAGAACGCAAGCAGGCCCAGCACGACGAGGATCAGCAGCGACGGCTTATCCAGCGCACTCAGCGTAAACAGCTCCGGCAGGAAGAAGTAGCACACCACGAATGCGATGCACAGTCCGACGAGCATGGCCTTGCGGAGCTTATTCATCGGCAGCGAGGTCTGATGGACCATCAGCAGACCGACGATGCCCATAATGCCGGTGCAGAGCGTGGAGAGCATATCCTCTTTGATATGGAATGCCAGATAGAACAGCATCACGCCGACCACGAGAATGAGGTCAGACAGCGCGGCGGGCAGCGCCCGGTAAATGACGTTCGGCATAAACCGGCCGCTGATGCGGTTCTCGTTCGGCTCCATGGCAAGGATGAACGACGGGATGCCGATGGTCAGCGCGTTGACCAGACTCAGCTGCGCGGGCGTATACGGATAGGGGAGCGTAAAGAACAGCGTGATGAGGGAAAGCACGAACGTGAAAATATTCTTGACGAGATACAGCGACGCGCTGCGCTCAATATTGTTGATGACGCGCCTGCCCTCGGCCACGACGGACGGCAGCGCGGAAAACTGCGAATCAAGCAGCACGATATGCGATGCCTGACACGCGACGCCCGAGCCGGAGGCCATGGCGATGGAGCAGTCTGCCTCGCGCAGCGCCAGCACGTCGTTCACGCCGTCGCCGGTCATGGCGACCGTGTGCCCCGCCAGCTTCATGGCTGCGACGAGCTTCTTTTTCTGATCCGGCGTGACGCGGCCGAAGACGGTCATGTCCTCCGCCGCCTTCGCAAGCTCCGCGTCCGTTTTGAGCGTCCGCGCGTCGACAAATTTCTCCGCGTCCGGGATCCCGGCCCGCCGCGCGACCTCGGACACGGTCAGGGGATTGTCGCCGGAAATGACCTTCGTGCGCACGCCCTGCTGCGCAAAATAGGAGAACGTCTGCGGCGCTTCGGGCCGGATCTTGTTGCTCAGCAGGATCAGCGCCAGCGGCATCATTTCCGCGTCCAGCGCTTCGTCCGACAGCTTCCCGTCGTAAAGCGCCAGCAGCAGCACGCGGCAGCCCTTCGCCGACCATTCCTCCGCCAGCGGCAGATACTGCTCCTTTTCCGGGCAGTTTGCCAGCAGAATTTCCGGTGCACCGAGCAGATACGTCTCGTCCTCGTGGAATGACACACCACCGTATTTTTTCGCCGACCGGAACGGCATGGCGTCAATCGCCGTCTGCATGGACTGTCCGGTAAAATACCGCCGCAGCGCGGCCATGGTGTCGTTGTCGTCCTGCATGGCGCAGACGTAATCGGCCATGATCATGCGGATATCGTCGGCAATGTAGCGCTCCGGCTGTAAGGGAACAATGTCGTCGACGGTCATTTTCGGCTCTGTGATCGTGCCGGTCTTGTCGACGCAGAGCGTGTCGACGCGCGCAAGCGTCTCGATGCAGCCCATGTCGTGCACGAGCGTGCGCCGGTTGGCAAGCCGGATGACGCTGGCCACCAGCGCAAGACTTGTCAGCAGATACAGCCCCTCCGGGATCATGCCGACGATGGAGCCGACCGTGCTTGTCACCGCGTCCGTGATGGGGCTTTTCAGCCACAGATATTCCTTGATGAACATCACCGCACCCAGCGGAATGACAAGGAAGCCGATCCATTTGATGAGACTCGTCAGCGAATGCATCATCTCTGACTGCGGCTGCGATCCGGTCTGCTTGGCCTCCAGCGTGAGCCGGGAGACGAAGCTGTCCGCGCCCACGGCGGTCAGCCGCGCGCGGCAGCTGCCGCTCACGACAAAGCTGCCGGAGAGCAGCCGCTCGCCCGGCTTTTTAACGATCTCATCGGCCTCGCCGGTGACGAGCGCCTCGTTGACGCGGCATTCACCCGCTGCAACGACGGCGTCCGCCGGGATCTGGTCGCCGGGGGAAAAGACGGCGATATCGTCCCGCACGAGCTGGGCCGCGTCCAGCTCGACGGTCTGCCCGTCCCGCACGGCGCGGCATTTCGGCGCGGCCATGATCTTCAGTCCGTCGACCTTTTTCTTCACCCGCAGATCCTGCACGATGCCGATGAACATATTGCAGAACACGGGGCCGAGGAACGTCAAATTCAGCCACTGCCGCACGGCGATCACACAGCCTGCCAGCAGGAAGAACAGGAAGTTAAAATACGTAAAAACGTTTTTTGCGATGATCTCCCGGACCGACGCGCCGGGAGACTCCACCGGCGCGTTGCCCCAGCCGCCGTCCAGCCGCTCCTGCGCCTGCGCGGCGCTTAAGCCCGTCTCGGCGTCCGCCTCCAAAACGGGGATCTCCTGCCGCTGCGGCCCGTCCGGCTCCTTCGGTTTTCGTTTCAGGAATGACGCTGCCACAAATGCCGTCCTCCTCCAAGTAGTTGCTGATATCATATCACATCTGCGGCAAAATTTATCAACAAACTGTATATTTTCAGAAAATCGTAAGAAATCATGCACCGGACGGGGAAATTCCGATACCGCCCATACTGCTTGCGGAAAAAGATCAGCATTTGATCGTGATTGCTCTTGTAATCAGCAAGTACGCTCGCTTGCCTTACATATGGAGACGTCCGTTTGGATGCGGGAAAGCGCGCGATAGGGAAAGGGCGGTTCTGGCGGAAGGACGTCTGGCGAGGATGGAGAAACAGAACGCTTCTTTCAGATTCATGTTTCTTCACCTCTTGCTTCGCCGTGCGTCGCTGGAGCGGAAAATCCGCAGTGTTATCCGAATAACGTGTTTTACTTGAAACTATTTGCGGATTGGGTATAATGGAATGGATAAAACCGGTAGCCGGGGAGGCAGCTATGGAATACTATGCGAAATCCGAAAATCTGCAGGGGCATCAGGAAACTGTGAAGGAGCATTTACAAAGGGTCGCTGCGCTTGCGCGGGAGTACGGGGAGGCGCTTGGCCTTGCAGATGCCGCAGGACTGGAAGGGCTGGTACATGATTTTGGAAAGTATACCAAGGCGTTTCAGGATGTGTGGAAAGGCAAACGAACAGGCGTTGACCATGCGATAAGCGGGGCCTGCTTTCTGGAATGCTGCTATAGGGGGAGACCCGGCAGCCGTCCTGTGATAGAGGCGGTCAATGGACACCATGCCGGTCTTGTGGCCTACGATATGATAAAGGCGGAGCTGCACGCGATTGCAGATGATCGTAAGCAAGCCCACGGAAACGCCGGAAAAACGCCCTCGATTGAAAACGCAGCGCAGCTGAAAGAGGCAAACGCCGCGTTTCAAAAGGATTTTCCTGATTTCAGACTGCCAAAGCTTCCGATACCTCCTGCCGATGAACTGGAATCCATGCTGTATACCAGATTGCTGTTTTCCTGTCTGGTGGATGCAGACTACACGGCCTCTGCAATGAATGACGACAGTACATACCTTGATCGTGCGGAGGACTGCTATTTTGACCCGCAGGCGCTTCTGGAAACACTGTACGCCTATTGCGGCAGCATCCGGCAAGCCTCCACTGCGGACAAAACCCTGAATCAGTACCGGGATCAGGTCTTTGAACAGTGTGGGAAGATGGGTGATAAGCCGGAGGGATTATATACGCTGACGGCGCCTACCGGAACCGGAAAAACGCTGGCGCTGCTGCACTTTGCGCTGCGGCACTGCCTGAAGCATGGGAAAAAGCGGATCATTATTGTCCTCCCGTTTTTGACGTTGGCGGAACAGAATGCAGATACGTATGCTAAAATCATCCCAAACGTGCTGGTCGACCATAGCCAAAGTGATTTACCGGAGGAGGCCCGGGAGCTGGCCGCCAGATGGAGCGCTCCGGTCATCATCACCACGTCTGTCCGTTTTTTTGAAGCTCTGTTTTCAGACCGCCCGACCGTTTGCCGAAAGCTCCACAACATTGCAGGCAGCGTTGTGGTATTTGACGAGGCCCAGAGCCTGCCCGCCAGTCTGACCTCCGCCACGCTTCGCGCAGTGAATGCGCTGTGCAGCCGCTATCACACGACCATGGTATTCTCCACAGCGACGCAGCCGGATTTTGCCGCGCGAAAGGATCTGAATTGGACGCCCTGTGAGATCCTTCCGGAGCACAGAAAATTGTTCGAGGCTCTGAAGCGGGTGAATGTGGAATGGCGGATCGGGAATGAAACGCCCCTCGAAGCCATTGCGGAGGAAATGGCGGGCTGTGCACGGGTCTGCGCCATCGTCAATCTGCGCCGTCACGCCCGGCAGATCGCTGACGTACTGTCACGGCTTTGCCACGAAGACACGGTTTTCTTTCTTACCACGGACCTGTGCCCCGCGCACCGGAGCCGGCAAATTGAGATCATCCGTCAGCGGCTGAAGCAGAAGCTGCCCTGCCGGGTTGTGGCGACCCAGTGCATCGAGGCTGGGGTAGACCTTGACTTTGAAACGCTGTATCGCGCGCTGGCTCCGCTGGATTCCATCATTCAGGCTGCCGGACGCTGCAACCGGAACGGCTGCGGTTCTATGGGGCAAGTGATCGTATTTCGCCCGGAGGACAGCCGTATACCGTATCCTGACGACTGGTACAACAATGCTGCAGTCACAGTACAGGAAATGAATCCGCCGTTTTCCATCCACGACCCGGAGAACATCCGGGAATACTACCGGCGGCTGTTTGACGGCACGGTCGATAAACCGGAGCTGACGAAGGCAATCGACGCACGGGCCTTTGCAGAAACGGCGGCGCAATACAAGCTGATCGCCAGTGCCGGTGCGCAGGTCATTGTTCCCTACGCCGCAGAGCGGAAGCTGTATGAACAGACCGCGAAGCAGCTGCGCGAACAGGGTGTCACCGGTGTGCTTCTGAAGCAGGCAGCGCCGATCACCCTGACCTGTTTTGCAAAAAATCTGGCCCTGTATGCCGAGCAGATTCCGTTTGCCCGCCGGGGCAGAGAACAGTCTGCCGAACAGGCCGTAGGCAGCAATGTCTATCTGCTGCTCCCGCAGTATGAGGACCTGTATTCGGAGCAGCTGGGCCTGCATTTTCCGCAGGAAGAACGATTTGACTCCATATTTTGAAAAACAGCACACTGGCTGTCCGGATTGACGGACAGCTGGTGTGCTATTCTATTTTTGGAAAAAACTATTGACATCCATTTCGCGGTTTATTATACTATACATGACAGCTTACACTAAGCTGATGAGTAGAAATAGGTATAGTATTATTTGAATGCTCTGCCCGTAATCCGGAGCAGAGCGAACAAATCATGGAGGTGAACATTATTTGAAAGAAATCACAATCGAGGTCTGGGGAGATTTCGCTGCTTTCAATGCTCCATACAGCAAAGTCGAGCGGCTGACCTACCCCTTTCCAACCCCATCCGCCGCCAGAGGGATTTTTTCTGCAATTTATCTAAAAAAACGGGAGTTCCGCTGGCAGATCAACCGCATTGAGGTATTGAACCCCATCCGCTATATCAGCTTCAAGCGCAACGAGGTCAAATGTACCGTCGGTTCGGAGCCGATCTCCACCGAGGAGGAGCGAACGCAGCGGCAGACGACGGCGCTGCAGGACGTCCGCTACCGGATCGCGGCGTCGATCATTCCCCGCCCGGCTTTTGTGGGAAAAGAGCCCCAGCTGTATGAACAGGCGCTGCGGCGCATCCGAACGGGAAAATGTTTCCATCAGCCGGAGCTTGGAATGCGCGAGTTTGTCTGCTATTTTGAGGAGAGCGACGGGACGCGTTCGCCTATCCAGCAGTCGATGGACGCAGGGCTGATGGTCTACGACCTGTTTGCGCCGGATGATGTGGAGGTCACGAAAAAGACGAAGATCAAAATGTCCCTGTTCCACGCGGTCATGGAGAACGGCGTGATTCTGATCCCGCCCTATGACAGTCCGGAGGTTCTGAAGGGGGAAGGCCTATGCTGAAAGCACTATATGACTACGGAGTACGCCGCCAGCTGGCTTTGCCGCCGGGATTCGCGGGGAAAACCATGAAGGCATATATTTCCCTCTCTGAAAGCGATGACCATGTCAGCGTCTATCTGGGTGGAAATGAGCCTGTTCCATGCCCGGATATCGGCAGTCTGGCCAACGGCAAGGATAAGAGCAATGTTCTTGCAGAGAAGCGCTCCGTCGTCATTCCCGAGGAGCCCGGAAGCAAAAGCACATTCTTTTTGGAGGCACTCCGCAGCGCGGCAGAGGAAGAACCGCTGCTGAAGGTCTGCGTCCGTGCACTGGAAACGCCTGAACTTGCGGCGGCCGTTCGCGCAGAGCTGGATCGGGCCAAAATCAAGCCGGGAGATCGGATCTCATTTCGGGTCAACGGGCAGTCTATCCTGCAATCGGAAAAACTTCGTACATGGTGGAAGTCCTACCGAAAGCAGTTTTCCGCGGCGGACGAACACCCATCCGCCCTGTGCCTGATCACCGGCGAACCGACGGTTCCCATGACGACGACCACGCCGATACAGGGCCTGCGAGTCGTCGGAGGGCACGCGAGCGGGGATGCGCTGATTTGCTTTGACAAGACGGCATTCTGCTCCTATAACCAGAAAAAAGCGGCGAACGCACCTGTTTCGGAAGAGGCTTTCAGCGTCGTGAAGGCTGCGCTGGATGATCTTTTGAAGGATGCGCCGATCCTTGCAGGAATGAAATTTGTCCACTGGTTTGACCGCGAGATTCCACAGGAGGATGATCCGCTTTATACTGTGGACTTTGGTTATGATCTGCCGGAGGATGAAACGGACGAGGAAGCAGAACCGGAAGCCGCCGTCAACGAGCTGACAGCGCGAAATCAGGCGAATCAAATTCCGGAAAGCGTCTATTCCGGGCAGCCTGTTCCCGATTTGGACAACGTATCCTACTATATTCTGCTGCTGTCCGGCGCAAACAGCCGCGTTATGATCCGCAGATATGACAGAGGCAGCTATCCGGATCTTCGCCGCAATCTGGGACAATGGTATGCCGATCTGGCACTGACCAATCAGGGCGGTACCGGAAACATCAGGCCTGTGAAGCTGGCTGCTCGTCTGCTTCGTCTTTTAAAATTCCAGAAAACCGACAGCCGACCCTTTGAGCGGCTGTCAAAGGAGCTGGCCGGGATCACCCCGGCGGTCGTGCAGGCGATTTTGTCAGGCAGATGCCTGCCGGATGCCGTCGCGGCAAAGGCGCTGGCCTATATTCGCTCGGAGCTGCTGTCGAACGACGACAGCGACACGCGAAGCACCCTGCCCAACAGTCTGGCCTGCCAATGGCTGAAGGTCTGGCTGCTCCGGAAAAATCGAATCCATCATCAGGAGGGAACAATTTTGGAAGCATACAATCTGCATCTTCGCAATGCCGCATATCACTGCGGCGGATTGATGGCCGTATATGCGGCGATCCAGAGGACGGCCATGCCGGACGTCAATACCGGCATTGTGGAGCGGTACTACGCCTCCGCCATTCAGATGCCCGCGCTGGTCATCGGCCAGCTCAGCAGCCGCTCAAATCACCATCTGGAAAAGATCGAAAACGGATGGCTCGCCGATAAATACCGCGAGAAGCTGCAGGAAATTTCCGTCGCGCTGGGGACGTCCATTCCTGCTACGCTGAATCTGGAACAGCAGTCCTATTTTGCGCTGGGCTACTATCAGATGGGCGCGAAGCTCAATCAGGAGAGAAACAGAAACGTCGCCGCCGCCAGAGAAAAGACCGGCGCGGCAGAAGAATAAGAGGAGGAGTATCTTATGGCAATTCAGAACCGATATGAGTTCATGTATTACGTTGCGTGCACAAATTGTAACCCAAACGGAGACCCGGACATGGGCAATATGCCCCGGCTCGATCCGCAGACCATGCAGGGCTTCATCACCGACGCTGCAACCAAGCGCCGTATTCGAAATTACGTGGAGCTAGCCCATCAGGGCGAGCCCGGTATGAACATCATCATCCAGCAGGCAACCAACATCAACCGCCATATCGCGGAGGCCAAGCGGGCAGCCGGTGTTGAAGACTGCGCAAAGGCAAAGGAAGCCGTTTACGCGGGCAGAAAAAAGGCCTGTGAGCTGTTCTACGATGTACGTACCTTCGGCGCAGTCATGTCCACAGGCCCCAACGCGGGGCAGGTGCGCGGGCCGGTGCAGATCACCTACGGAAAAAGTCTGGACGCCGTTCTTCCGCTGGACATTTCCATCACCCGTATGGCGGTCGCCGACAAGGTAAAGGATGGCGCTACAGTAGAGGATTACGCGGCATGGGAGCAGGAGCAGCCGGAGGACAAGCTTCGCACAATGGGCCGCAAGCAGATCATCCCCTTCGGCCTGTATGAGGTTCGCGGCTTCGTCAGCGCCAACCTGGCTGAAGAAACCGGGTTTGATGACGAAGATCTGAATGTCCTGTTTGAAGCCATTCTGAATATGTACGAGCATGACCACTCCGCCAGCAAGGGCGAAATGGCCGTCGTTTCTCCGCTGATTATTTTCAGGCACGTTGGCACGGATACCGACGCGGCGCAGAGAATCCGTCAGGCCAAACTGGGCTGCGCCCCGGCCCACAAGCTCTTTGATCTGGTCAAGGTCACGAAAAAAGCTTCCGTTTCCTATCCCAGAAGCTATCGGGATTATGACGCGCTTGTCTCTCTGGACAGGGTTCCCAAGGGTGTGCAGATCGGGTTCAAGCCAAGCGCCTTTGAGCCGGTAGTCTGGGACGCGCTTCCCGCAGACGAAGACTGGTTCTGCCATGGATGAGTGGGAGCCGATTCCTCTTTCCCGACTGTCTCACGCAGGGTTCTGCCTGCGTCGGGCTGCACTGCTGACCAATGAGCAGGTCTGGGCGGAAAGTGCGGATACCGCAAAAGGACGCTCTGAGCATGAGCGGGTCCACACGCAGCGGATAGAACGCCGGGGCGATTCAGCAAAGCTGTATGAGTTCCCTGTATTCTCCAAAGCTATGGGAGTTTCCGGGAAATGCGACTGCATAGAAGCGGAAGCATCCGCCCAGGGCTGCATGATCCCTGCGCTGGATTTCCCGGTCAGGCTGTATCCGGTTGAGTACAAGCACGGAAAACTCCGCGCAGAACAGGAATATGAGGTTCAGCTGTGCGCGCAGGCCATGTGTCTGGAAGAAATGTTCCAGACACAGATCCCGGAGGGCGCCATCTACTACATCACGTCGCACCGCCGCTATCCGGTCTCTTTTACAGCGGAGCTCCGCAGTCTTGTAAAGGAAACAATCGAAAGAATCGAGGCGTTTCGCCGAAGCTTTTCGATCCCGCCGGCGGAATACGGGGCGAAATGCAAGGCGTGCTCCCTGCGGGAGCACTGCCTTCCCAGCGTGCAGCGATCCGCGTCCGGCTACTGTATGCAGCTGCGCAAAGAGGCCATGCACGAGGAGGATGTCCCATGAAAAAGCTGCTGGAGACGCTCTATATTACAACGCCTGAAAGCTATCTGTTTGAGCGGAACGGGAATATCTGCATCTCCATCGGCGGTGCAGAAAAGGCCGCTGTTCCAATCACACAGGTGAACTCCATCGTTCTGTTCGGAAAGAACACACTCTCAACTGCGTTGCTCTCATTTTGCTCCCAAAACGACGTGACGATTACATTTCTCAGCGAGAACGGCTCTTTTCTGGGGCGGCTATGCGGCCCGGTCAGCGGAAATGTGCTGTTAAGAAAGCGCCAGTATGAAACACTGGCAGATACAGCCTTTGCAAACCGGTTTGTCAAGGATCTGCTGTTCTGTAAGCTGCGAAACAGCAGATCTGTGTTGGTGCGGTATGCCCGTACTGCCTCTGATGAAGCAGAAAAGAGCGGCGTTGCTGCGGCGGCAGCTGATTTGACCGCAATCGCAAATCGTCTGGATGACTGTACGGACATTGATTCCATGCGCGGAATCGAGGGCGCAGCTGCGTCTGTCTACTTCTCTCGCTTTGACGATCTGCTCTCCAGTCCGAAGGGATACCGCTTTGAGACGAGAAGTCGGCGTCCGCCGCTGAACGAAGTCAATGCGGTGCTGTCTTTTGTCTATACGCTGTTGGCACATGACGTTCGATCTTCGATGGAAGCTGTGGGGCTGGACCCTGCCGCCGGGTATTTGCACACCCTTCGCCCGGGGCGGCTATCCTTTGCGCTGGACATCATGGAGGAGCTGCGTGCGCCCCTGTGCGACCGGCTGGTCATTTCCATGTTCAACAGGGATCAGTTTCAGACGCAGGATTTTACGACAGACTTTGAAGCGGTATACCTCAGCGAGAAAGGGCGGCGAAAGGTTCTTGAACAGTGGCGGGCCAGAAAGCGCGAGTCCATTCAGCACCCGTTTTTGAAGGAGAAAGTTCCCATTGGGATAATCCCATACGTACAGTCTATGCTGTTTGCCCGTGTGCTGCGCGGGGATCTGGATCGATACCCGCCGTTTGTGTGGAGGTCATGACATATGATGCTGGTCGTAACCTATGATGTGGACACATCGGATTCTGCCGGGCAAAAGCGCTTGCGGAAAGTAGCAAAGATCTGTGAACGACACGGGATGCGTGTTCAAAACTCCGTGTTTGAGGTGCTCGTGGACGCTTCACAGCTGGTCGTGCTGAAACAGGAACTGGGAAAAGCTATCGATATGGAGCAGGATTCTGTCCGCTTTTATCGACTCGGCAATTCATACGAGAACCGGATCGAAAGCATGGGACGCAAGCCCCTCGTGGAAGCAGGAAGTGCCTTGATCTTTTAACGCCAACCCCTCCCGTACACATTTTTGCGGCAGGTTGGCGCATGAAATCCATGCAAGATATACAGCTTTTGGATCTCTTCCTGGAAAACCAAAGGAAGCCAGACATAAAACTGTATCATCTTTCGGCAATTTGCCGCAAAACCTCATGACGGACTTGTGGAAAATTGCTGTCGCCCCTCCCGCAGGGGCGTGAGTAGAAATAGCTTTCCGTCTTCCAGCTTGATTGAAGTCTTGCGTCGCCCCTCCCGCAGGGGCGTGAGTAGAAATAGATTCTGAACCGCCTCCTCGGCGAGCGCGATCTCAGTCGCCCCTCCCGCAGGGGCGTGAGTAGAAATAAAAATCATTTTCAAAGGAATGGACAAGCCCTCAAAGTCGCCCCTCCCGCAGGGGCGTGAGTAGAAATTTTCCAGATTGCCTTGCTTAATGTCCAGTCACCTTCGTCGCCCCTCCCGCAGGGGCGTGAGTAGAAATCAAATTTTTGCTTGATAGACAAAATGATATTTGTAGCAGTCGCCCCTCCCGCAGGGGCGTGAGTAGAAATTCAAGAATTTGAGTTAGAAGTAGAGCCTGCACTTATGGTCGCCCCTCCCGCAGGGGCGTGAGTAGAAATATGTACTTACAGCCGAAACCCCTGCCGTTTGAGCGTCGCCCCTCCCGCAGGGGCGTGAGTAGAAATATGTACATCGCGACCTTATGATAGCAGTCGATCTGTCGCCCCTCCCGCAGGGGCGTGAGTAGAAATCGATCTTTCCAACAACCGCGTCCCGGCGCTGACCAGTCGCCCCTCCCGCAGGGGCGTGAGTAGAAATAGGATTGGACACTGCGCTTTGCGATATGCTCATAATGTCGCCCCTCCCGCAGGGGCGTGAGTAGAAATTGACGAAGACCGCCGTCTTTACAAACGGCAGGGCCAGTCGCCCCTCCCGCAGGGGCGTGAGTAGAAATGACCTTAGCCTTTGCCATGTTCCGGCCCTCCCGATGTCGCCCCTCCCGCAGGGGCGTGAGTAGAAATAGATGTTCCGCTGATCGTTTTGGAGCCATTTGTCGCGTCGCCCCTCCCGCAGGGGCGTGAGTAGAAATGGATATGCCGTAGGCCTTGGCAGACTTCTGCAGCATCGTCGCCCCTCCCGCAGGGGCGTGAGTAGAAATAGATCGCGCAGCATCGGCAGCAGGTTATCGGGGATACGTCGCCCCTCCCGCAGGGGCGTGAGTAGAAATTGGAGAGAACCAATAGACAAAATGTGGTTTTATGTCGCCCCTCCCGCAGGGGCGTGAGTAGAAATCGTGATGGATACGGATTTTGTGTTGGACGTTTTCGTCGCCCCTCCCGCAGGGGCGTGAGTAGAAATAATATCACCGTCGAGGGCGATGTCAATGACGGCGTGTCGCCCCTCCCGCAGGGGCGTGAGTAGAAATAAGCAGGACGTCGAGTCTGTCCGCAAGGAAGCCGTCGCCCCTCCCGCAGGGGCGTGAGTAGAAATGGTGTACTCGCGGAGAAATTTCACATCCTGACCAGCACTGGAGCGCTGAATCTCCAGTTATTTGACTGCAAATACGAGGATGTCCGGAAGGCGGCTGTTTTGCAGACGCTTGAGGCAATTTTCTCGAAGCATTGACGTGGAAAGCGAAGAAAGGAAAAAAGATGACCAGACAATATCAGATTCAAAAAATCACCGGGAAACCGGACTGGAATAAGATCGAAAAAGCGCCGATCGACCAGAAACTGTGGCTACTCTGCGAGCAGGTCAGCGCCTACGCGCAGCTTGCGTACGATGACAGCAGACTGTATGTGCGCCTTCACGCGGAGGAACCAACGATCCGCGCAGAAAATACCGGCATGCTTGACCAGCCGTGTCAGGACAGCTGCCTGGAGTTTTTCTTCAGCGCCGCAGAGCAGGATGCGCGATATATCAACATTGAGCTGAACCCCAGCCTGTGCATCTATTTCGGATTTGGGACCGGAAGAGAGGACCTGATGCGGATCCTGCTTCCGGACGGCGCAAAGACCTTGCATGCAGCCAGCGAAAGAACGCCCAGTGGCTGGGATGTGACGTATGAGCTTCCTTTTCAGCTGCTGCGGCTGTTCTTCCCGGATTTTGCTCCGTCCGGAACAATCCGGGGCAATTTCTACAAATGCGGCGATCTGACCGTGCAGGAGCATTATCTTGCGTGGAACCGCGTGGACGCGGAACGGCCCGATTTCCATCTTCCGAAGTACTTTGGAGCGTTGATTTTTTCTGAATAAGCAAGCAGCCCGGCTCTGAATTCCGAGTCGGGCTGTTAAAGATGGCGGCATCTCATTGTATCAATGGGATGCCGCCATTTTGCTATCATACAATACACCTCCATTCTCAGCGCCCTTTTTGAACGCAAAAAGGGCTGCTGGTCATTGGTCCGTCAAAACCAACAATCCAGCGCCCATAACTTTGTGAAAGATTTTTCTTCCATTTTTCCGAAATCTCGCCGCGCAGCCCTCTGAAAAAGGGCGCTGACAGCAAAAATTCCTTGAATATGGAAAAGCAGAGGTTCAAAACCCCTGCCATCCGCGATTTCATCTATGGAGTTACCTAAGAATTTTGAGAATAAAAAATTGCCGAACACGTTGAGATGACTGGCTATTTCGCCATTTCATCTATAGTGTTCGGCAATCATGGAGGTGCCGCCCAGATTTGAACTGGGGAGTGAAGGTTTTGCAGACCTTTGCCTTACCACTTGGCCACGGCACCGGATATGAAAATAGGAATGCGCTGAGGCATTCCTATTTTATTTGGAGCGGGTGACGAGGCTCGAACTCGCTACCTCCACCTTGGCAAGGTGGCGCTCTACCGGATGAGCTACACCCGCAACTCAAATTGCAGGTTTATTATAGCAGAAGTTCCGGAAAAGTCAAGTGTTTTTTTCGAGATTTGCGGATATTTACGGCAGCATATAGGGCTGCAGCGTGCGGAAGATGAGGCTGAAGACCTGCTCATCCAGTTCGGGCGTATCCTGCAGATCGCCGCAGAGCACGTGCGAGACAAAGCTGAGGATCGTCTCAAATATATGCGCCATCAGCAGCCAGCTGTCGTGCGAGGAGATGAAGTAGCGGCTGAGACGGGCCTGAAGCTGCTGGTAATTGCGGTGGTGCAGCTCGTGGGCGCTGGCAAGGAACTGCGCGGAATAATAATAGCGCAGATAGAACCGAATGTCGTCCGGCTGGGCCAGGCAAAAGCGCCACACCGGCTCCCACAGCGCGCGGCAGCGCTGCTCCAGCGGCTGGCCGGGCGCGTCCATCACGTCCAGATTTTTCAGAACCGTCTGCACGAAGCGCAGGTCAGTGCGGCTGAACGCAGCCTGAAGCAGCGCGTCCTTGCTGCCGAAATTCCGGTAGATATAGACCTCATTGCACGGAACCTCCGCCGCGATCAGCTTGGTCGTTGTGCGGTCAAGCCCCTCGCGCGCAGCAACGCGGACGACCGCGTCGATCAGCAATTCCCGGTAATTCTCTTTGAGTGCCATAGCCGGACCTCCTGAACACAAAGCATGTATTTTGACATACTATACTACGGAGACAGCAGAAAATCAAGGTAATTTCTGCAAAACACGCAAAAATCCGAACGCCGCAGGTTTCAGCATAGCGCACGCCATTCCGCCCGTCTGCTGCCGTATACGGTGGTCTGCTCCCCTTCCCCGTCTGTAAACGTATCCAGCAGGCGCAGGCGTTCTGTCTCCATCATGCCGAGATCCACCGGTCCAGAAACCGCAGCTGTTCATCCGTGTGGAACCAGTGCTCGCCGCCCGGCATAACGGTCAGGGCTGCGCCGCTCTTCTCCGCAAACTCCGTAATGGTCCGCATGTCGGTCAGCTCGTCCCGCTCCCCGTACAGAATGCGCGTCGGGACGCGCCACGTGACCGGATGCTCACGCACATCGCACAGATACCGCCATGAGAGCGTTTCTCCGAACGTCGTGGGGATCTCCTGCCGTTCCGCAAGCTCCCGCTCGGTCACGTTCGCCCACGTCATCATCCTGCCAATCAGCTTTTCCATGTCCACGACCGGGGAGATCAGATACGCCGCGTCGACCAGCGTTTCATCCAGCGACAGCAGCGAAAAATACGCGCCAATGCTGTTCGCAATCAGCGTGAGCCGCCCGCAGCGTGCGCGCTGGGCGGCAAAAAACCGGGGAAATTCTTCTCTGGCCTCCCACGGGGTCTGCGCGCGGTAGTCAAAGCCGAGCACCTCGCTGTCCGGGAAGAGAGCGCTGTAATGCTCCGCTTCCTCCGCAGAACCGCCCTTTCCATGGACGTATACAACGATCTGTTTCATTCTCATAACTCCTGATAAACATGCAGCGCAAGCCATCTTCGTGTCCGGCAGCCGGCGCTGTTTCATTTTGCATGGAAATCGGTCAATGCGTATCGTCGATTATATATCACACTTCATTTTTTGTCAATCCAGAGGTTTGCGCCCCAACAAAGGCTTCCCTTGGGCGCAAGGGAAGCTGACTGAAGGGATTCGAACGCTGCAAATCCCCTCCGTCATTTTCCTCGAAAATGACGCCTCCCCTTACCGTGCGGAGCACGGCAAGGGGAGGCTTTTACGTTTGTCTTATTATTCGGTGTAGAGATAGCTGTACTTGCCGCGGAGGGTAAGGATCAGAGTCTCAATATCCTGCGGCAGCTCGTTCGGCTGGGACAGGTCGAGGACTTCGTCTTTTTCCAGACGGACGCGGATCTTGTCGCCGCCGAGGAACAGGACGCCCTTATTTTCGCTCTCGTTCATGTCCTTTTCGGTCTGGAAGAGCGTGAACTTGTCATGGCACGGCTCAGAGGCATACGGGCAGAACTGCGTGCAGTTGCCGCACTCGTTGCACATCTTGTCGACGTGGACGATCTCGTGGCGGCCATCGGCCAGCTTGACCACGACGTTCGCGCGGTTCGGGCAGGAATCGACGCAGTTTTCGCAGACGGTATTGCAGTCGAGGCAGCGTCCGCCCTCACAGCAGGCGCAGGAGGCCATCTTCAGGATGCCCTTCTTGGCAATCGCATCAGCCTTGGCAGGATAAGCCTGCTCGGGAATTTCATACGTGTGCGCCTTGCCGATGACGGCCTCCGCAAACGCGGCGGCGTCCGCAATGCCCTCGACGACGGTGGCCGGGCCGCGGTGCGCATCGCCTGCCGACCAGACGTTTTCCACGTTGGTCTGGAAGGCCGGGCCCTTGCGGCCCATTTCGATGCCGTTTTCGGCCATGAGCTTCGCGTCGACCTTCTCGCCGATGGCGGAGATCACGAGATCGCACGGAATCTCAAACGTTTCGCCGGTGGCGACGGGGCTGCGGCGGCCGGATGCATCGGGCTCGCCGAGCTTCATCTGATTGCAGACCAGCTTGCCGTCCTTCTGCTCGACGGGAGCCGCCAGCTCGACCAGCTTCACGCCCTCGTCGATGGCAAGCTTCAGCTCATGCTCATCGGCGGGCATTTCCTTCTTCGTGCGGCGGTAGACGATGGTGGAGGAGGCCGCGCCCATGCGCTTGGCGACGCGGGCTGCGTCCATGGCGGTGTTGCCTGCGCCGACGACGACCACATGGCCCTCAAGGCACGGCTTGACCTGCTGCTTCATTTCCTTCATCCAGCCGATGACGCCCTTGACATTGCCGGGGATGCCGAGTTCGCCCGCCTGCCATGCGCCGGTGGCCATCAGGATGTGGGTGTAGCCCATCTTCTTGAGCTCGGCCACGCTCGGGGCCGGAGCGCCGCACTTGACCTCGACGCCGAGGCGCTCCATGAGCGCGACGTCCTTGTCGAGCGCTTCGTCGGAGATGCGGAACGCGGGAATGACATAGCGCGGCACGCCGCCGAGCTTCGCTTCGCGCTCGAAGATCGTGGTTTCCACGCCGCCGCGGGCGAGGAAGTAGGCAGCTGCAATGCCGGTCGGGCCGCCGCCGATGATCGCGGCCTTCTTGCCGGGCAGCTTCGCGGTCGGCTTCATGGACGCCATGAGCGCGCCGTAGCCGTGCTCCGCTGCGACGAGCTTGGTGTCGCGGATGTGGACGGATTCGTCATAGAAGTTGCGCGAGCACTTGTTCTGGCAGCGGTGCGCGCAGATCGTGCCGGTCAGGAACGGCAGCGGGTTCTTTTCCGTGATCAGCTTCAGCGCCGGGCCGTACAGTCCGCGGCGGACAAGTTCCATGTACTCCGGAATGTCCTGATGGATGGGGCAGCCGCCCTTGCAGGGTGCGGTGAAGCAGTCGATGAGGGGCACCTTGTCCTCACTCTTGCGGGCAGGCAGGGGCTTGATGGGCTTGAGGTGATGGAAGTCGCTGTGGCTGGCGGCGGACATATCGCTGATCGCGGCGGAATCCGTGCCATTGAACGCGTGATACGGCAGCTTTTCCGTCTTTTCGACCATCTGGGCCAGACGGTTGTATCCGCCGGGCTTCAGGATGGTGGTCGCGACGGTGATGGGCCAGATGCCTGCGGCAAACAGCTTGTCGCAGTTGAAGAATTCCGCGCCGCCCGCGAAGGAAATGCGCATTTTGCCGTTAAACTGACGGCTGATGCGGCTGCACATCTCGATGGTCAGCGGGAAGAGGCTGCGGCCGGACATGTACATTTCTGTACCGGGCAATTCGTTCCGGGTGGTGTCGACGGGGAAGGTGTTGGAGAGCTTGAGGCCGAATTCCAGGCCCCTGGAGTCTGCCAGCGCCTGCAGGCGCTCGAACATCGGCACGGCGTCGGCCCACTGCAGATCCTCGTTGAAGTGGTGCTCGTCGAAGACGATGTAGTCATAGCCCATGGAGTCGAGGATGGTGCGGGCGGTCTTGTAGCCGAGGATGGTCGGGTTGCACTTGACGAAGGTGTGCAGGCCCTTTTCGGTCAGGAGATAGGATGCGATGCGCTCGATCTCCTGCGGAGGACAGCCGTGAAGCGTAGAAACCGTGACGCTGCGGCTGACGCGCGGGGAGATGGCGGCAATGAAGTCCTTTTCCTCCGGGAACAGTTCGGTCAGGACGGCGAGGCATTCCTTGAACTGCGCGGTATTGGACGCGTCCATCATGTTGTCGATATAACTGTTGACCTTCTCGCCCTTAATGCCCTCGAGATCGTAGCCGACGGACATATTGAACACGAAGCCATCCGGAGAGCCGAGGCCATAGACCTTGGACAGGACCTTGAGTGCGCACCATGCCTTGATATACTCGTTCTGCGCCTGCGGGACCTCCAGCTCGGTCGACCATTCCTGGTTGTAGCCCTCGTCAGCAGCCAGAATGCACGGACGCGGCACGCAGCGGGCCAGCTCTTCGCCGTCCATCTTCTGCACGGTCTTGAGCTCGAAGAAGCGGGCGCCTGCAAAATAGGCGGCGATGATGTTCTGCGCCAGCTGGCTGTTGGGGCCTGCTGCCGGGCCGAACGGGGTCTCGATCGTCTCGCCGAAGATGGGGAGCGTCTTGCCGGTGGCATAATACGGCGTATGCACGCCGAAGATCTCACCCTCACGGGCGTATTCGGTGACGATCCAGTTCATCAGAGACTTGAACGGGATCGGATACATTTTTTCAGACATGTGATTACCTCCTAAGTTTTAATAGCCGCGGCCCTTCCAGAACAGCATCAATACGATGGGCAGTCCGGCTGTGACGAATGTCACGAAATCCTTTGCGAATGCCAGCGCCTGCGCGCCGAGATCCGCTGCGCTGAACAGGGCCAGAATGCTGGTCAGGAAGATCAGAATACTTTTGAAAAACAGAAGGACTGAAACGGCAAAGATCACGGTTATTCCCGCGCGTTTTCCGCAAAGCAGCAGGAGCCAACCGACCAGCGCGGCCAGCCCGGCAAACGCGGCAATATACACGGTCAGCTTCCCCGGAAACAGCTCCGGCAGATAATACTCAAAGAACGAATTGAGACAGCGCAGGCCGAGCCGTTCCGTTCCGATATCGAAGAGTGCAAACAGCGCGGCGTCGAGCGTGGAGAAAACAAGCACGGCAAGCAGGAGCCACTTGCAGATTCTCTGACGGGTGGTTTCGTACATTGGGCTGCCCTCCTATCTTCCGTTGTAGGGGCCGGCGACTCTGTCGACCCGACAAATGTTACGAATTCGCCTCAGATTTCCAGAAAATCGCTGCATTCTGCGGGCGGACAGAGTCGTCCGCCCCTACAGAGTGCGTTGCTTAATACTCTCTGTGGTTCAGTGCGCCCCAGAGCTTCTTGGCGGCTTCGAGGATATGCGCGTTTTCGGCTTCCTCGTCGATGCCGATGAGTTCGCGGTCCTTCATCAGAAGCTTGCCGTTGGCAATGGTCGTGCGGCAGAGCTTGCCGGTCATGCCGAAGAGGATGTGGCCATCGATATTCTCATCCGAGAACGGAGTGTACGGCTTGTAATCCATGACGATGATATCGGCGGCGGCGCCGGCCTTGAGCACGCCGAGTTCGTCCGGGAAATACTTTGCGCCGATCTTCGCGTTGTTCTTAAAGAGCATGCCCGTGACTTCGCACCATGCGACGTTCGGCAGGCAGGCGTTCAGGCGCTGGACGCAGAGCGCGGCCTTGAGCGATTCGATCATGTCGTTCGTCCATGCGTCGGTGCCGAGGCCGAGCAGGATGCCCGCCTTAGACAGCGGCAGCACCGGGCAGACGCCGACGGCGTTGGACATGTTGGACTCGGGGTTGTTGACGACCATGGTGTGGGTGTTCTGGATGAGTTCGATCTCAGCCGGGTTCACATGGATGCAGTGGCCGAGAATAGTCTTGTCGCCCAGGATGCCGTGGTCGTGCAGACGCTGCACGGGGCGGCGGCCATAATTCTGCAGGCTGTCATAGACGTCGTTCATGCCCTCGGAGACGTGGATGTGATAGCCGGTACGGCCGTTATTGGCCTCGACCATGCGGTCGAAGGTCTTGTCGGAGATGGTGAACAGCGCGTGGCCGCCGAACATGGCGGCGAGCATCGGATCCTTCTGCTGCTCGCAGTAGGTGATCCAGTCGGCGTTCTCCTTGATGGCCTGCAGGCACTTTTCCTCGCCGTCGCGGTCGGAGACCTCGTAGCACAGACAGGAGCGGATGCCGAATTTCTTCGCGCTCTCGCCGATCTGGAACAGGGAGCCGGGGATCTCGCAGTAGGCCGCGTGATGGTCGAAAATGGTCGTGACGCCCTGCTTGATGCAGTCGATGTACAGGGCATCTGCGGAGGCGCGGGAGCCTTCGAGCGTCAGCTTGCGGTCCATGGCCCACCACGTACCGTCGAGGACCTCATAGAAGTTCGTGGGATTGTTGCCGACGATGGACAGGCCGCGTGCCAGCGCGGAATAGATGTGAGTGTGCGCGTTGATGAATGCGGGCATGATGACGCCGCCCTTGGCGTCGATGATCTCAGCCTGCGGGTATTTTGCGCGCAGCGCGGCTTCTTCGCCGACCTCGACGATTTTGGTGCCTTCATAGGCGACGGCGCCTTTTTCGTAATAGCCCTTGCCGCCCTCGTCGCGGGTGATGACGCGTCCGTTTGTGAGTAAGTTCATGGGGGTTCCTCCTTTTCGTGATGCTCACCGGTGCATATAACAAAAGTGCTTCAGATCTTCATCTGAAACACTCTGCCGTGCAAGCCGAGTGATAGTTGCAGCCCGTGTGCGAAACACTTCCTTACAGCTACCAATCTTAGATTGTAGTTTCATTATAAAGGGCGGGCAAAAAAATTTCAATGCTCCTGTCAAATTTTCTGCCCGCCATTTTTTACAAACTTCGCGCCCCATTTTTGAGCATTTTGCACGCCGTTTGCGATTGCGGAACAATATCTAGCCGATGCCCGTCCACTGCTCCGCCGCAGCCGGTACGCAGCAGGTATGATCGACCGACGCCTCGATCAGATCGGCGTAATACCACGCCGTCTCGTCCTGATTGTCCCAGTACCACGCGGCGGCACGCAGCTGCACATCTTCCCTGTCCGGACTGCGGGAGAGCAAACTGTTCATTGCGCGCGCAAGCTCCGCCCGGCTGACCGCCGCGCTGCCTGCGGCGCTCCCCTGCCCCGCTTCAAAAACCGTTTTCTCTTCCCACGCACCAGTCAGCGCCGGAAATATCTCGCGGCCCGTCTCCGAGTCCGCCAGCGTGTCCAGCACGCCGCACAGCTCCCGCCAGTTGACTGCGGCAGACGGCAAAAACCAGCCGCCGTCTCCGAACGGCAGCAGTCCCAGGCCCGTGAGCTTCCCGATCTGCGCGCAGGCCCAGTGGTCGCTAGGCACATCAAAAAACGTCACGCGCTCCGGCTCCGGCAGCGGCTCCTCCGCCAGCCGCACGAGCGCGCAGGCAAGCTGCGCCCGCGTGACGGGCGCACCCGGCTGGATGCTTCCATCCGGGTAGCCGCAAAGATAGGCGCGGTGCGTCTGCTCCGCTGCCCGCGCAGGAAGCGCCAGCACCGCTGCCAGCGCCGCTGCGCAGAAAAGCCCCCGCAGCTGTTTTTTCATCTGCATCCCCTCTTCCGAAAGTTCTGCCCTTAGTGTGGCAGATTCGCCGCGCGGATACAGTCGGGACATGGGCAGGGAAAAGCAGGCAGAGCCGGCAGTGCGCTGCAGCATTCCCATCTTCTATGAAGCGGCAAAGGCTCCCCTTTGGAACAAGGGGAGCCTTTGGTACGGCGGCTATTCTTCCTCTCTATACGCCTTCAGTCCCGCGCGTCCCTCTTCGGTGACGGGCTTGAGCCAGCGCATGGATCTGAAGTGGAGCAGACACAGGATGCTCTTCGGGATGTCCTCGCCCAGATACGCGAGGATCACGACGCCGAGGAACGACACGTGCAGCACCCGCGTACCCAGCAGCGCCAGCGGGATGGCGACGACCCAGAGACTTGCAAGGTCGAAGATCATGCCCGTCAGCGTATCGCCGCCGGAGCGGAACACGCCCACGACCTGCACATAGGAGATATTGCGGAAGCAGTATTCCAGCGAGCAGAAGATCGTCACGGCGTAGGCCGTTGAGATGGTCGTGGCCGAAAGATTGTCGCCCATGGCGAACAGGGACACGAGCGGGTGCCGCGCGGCGATCATCGTCAGGCCCACAACGAGGCCCATCAGCGGCACCAGCACGGAAAAGCGCCGGGCATCGGACACGCCGCGCTGAATTTTGCCGCTGCCGATGGATTTGCCGACCATGATGACGCAGGCGTTGCCGAGGCCGACGAAGAAGGCGAAGGCCAGCTCGGAAAACGTCTTGAAGATGGTCATGCCCGCGTAATATTCATAGCCCATGTTGGCATAAATGCGGTTGAGCATGAGCATACCGAGCGCCCACAGGCCTTCGTTCGACATGACGGGCAGTGCGCGGGCGCAGAACTCGCCGAGCTGCTTCAGGTTGAAGTCAAGCAGCTCCCGCACCGGGCCGACCAGCAGGTTTTTCTCAAACGCAGAGAAGATCAGAATCAGCACCGGCCCCAGCCAGGACGAAATGCACGTTGCGATGGCCGCGCCCTCTACGCCGAGCCGCGGCAGGCCGAACGCGCCGAAGATCAGGCCATAGTCCGCAAAGGCGTTGGCGATGGTCGTGACGATAGAGACATAGAGCGGCAGGCGGACGCGCTCTGTACCGCGCAGGACGTTGGACAGCAGATACGTCAGCGCGACGGCGGGATAGGAGAAGCAGACGATGCGCAGATACCGGCAGCCGGTTTCCACGACGGCGGGGTCTTGATTGAACAGGCCCAGCACCCATGCGGGCGCCGCCAGCGCGACGGCCAGAAAGCCGAGCGAAACGAGCATCGCCAGCATCAGGCCGATGCCCATCACGCGCCGGATGCCCTTGAGGTCCTTGACACCCCAATATTGCGAGATAAACACGCTCATGCCGGAGCAAAGGCCGAAGCCCAGAAGCCCGCAAAGCCAGCCCCACTGGGCCGCCATGCCGACGGCGGAGAGCGTCACGTCGCCCAGCTGCGACACCATCAGCGTGTCGACCAGCTGGAACGAGCTTGTCAATACGTTTTGCAGCGCGACTGGAACCGCCAGCTTCACGGTCACGCGCCAGAAGGGCTTATCGCCCAGATAATCAGTCAGTTTCATAAGAAATAATACTCCAAGGCAAAGATGTGGGGATGCTGCCTTGCGGCAGTATCCCCACGAAGTTTTTCAGGTGGCGCAGGACACCGCGTCAGAAGAAAGCCTTTCGGAACGCATCCTTGCAAAGCAAGGCTGCTTATCCTGTCGGCTTCCTTCTTCCGCTCCAAAACGCAAGCGAAGCTCGCGTTTTGGCTTTGACGGAGTGCGTAGGGGCCGACGACTCTGTCGGCCTCAAAAATGTGGCAAATTCGCCGCAGATTTTCGAAAAAACACTGCGTTCTGCGGGCGGACAGTGTCGTCAGCCCCTACAGATTCTGTTCGAATTTACGCAAATTTCATAAAATTACAGCTTACGCCATACCAGCGGTGATGATGGCCATCTTGTAGACCTCGTCGGCGTTGCAGCCGCGGGAGAGGTCGTTGATAGGGGCGTTCAGACCCTGCAGGATGGGGCCGTAGGCCTCAAAGCCGCCGAGGCGCTGGGCGATCTTGTAGCCGATGTTGCCGGCTTCGATGCACGGGAAGATGAACGTGTTGGCGTAGCCCGCGACCTTGCTGCCGGGGAACTTCAGCTGGCCGACGACCGGGGAGACGGCCGCGTCAAACTGCATTTCGCCGTCGATGGCCAGCTCGGGTGCAAGCTTCTGCGCCTCGATGGTGGCATCGTGGCTGAGTTGGACCGTGCCGCCCTTGCCGGAGCCCTTCGTCGAGAAGGACAGGAGCGCGACCTTCGGGTCGATGCCGAAGAACTCTGCCGTGCGGGCAGACTCGACCGCGACCTCAGCCAGCTTCTGCGCTGCCGTGAAGGTCACCTCGCCGGTCGCCTTGTCGACGGTATCCTGATAGTCGATGTTGATGGCGCAGTCGCCCATGCAGTACTTCTCGTCATTGCCGTCCTTGTCCTTGCGGAAGAGAATGAAGGAGGAGGACACCAGATGCGCGCCCTTCTTCGTCTTGACCAGCTGCAGCGCCGGACGGACAGTGTCGGCAGTGGAATAGGTCGCGCCGCCGAGCAGTGCGTCGGCCTTGCCCATCTTGACGAGCATGGTGCCGAAATAATTGCCCTTGGCGAGTGCCTTGCGGCAGTCTTCCTCGGACATCTTGCCCTTGCGCAGCTCGACCATCTTTGCGACCATCTCGTCCATGCCGGCATAGGTGGCCGGATCGATGATCTCGGCCTTGGCAATGTCGAAGCCGCCCTTTTCGGCTGCGGCCTTGACCTCGTCGACATTGCCGATGAGGATGACGTTCATCAGATCGTCCTTGATGAGGCGGTCAGCCGCTTCGAGAATACGGGCGTCGGGGCCTTCGGTAAAGACGATGGTGCGGCGGGTAGCCTTCAGTGCGTCGATCAGCTTTGTAAACATGGTATCTTACCTCCATTATGCGGTTTTTCCGCTGTTATTCTGACTTTCAGTATACAACGAAACCCGGCATAAAACAACACCCCCGGCAAAAATTTTCCGTCTATCCGGCAGGCCGCACCGGGATGGTGATCTCGGTCATGAATTTTTCAGATCCATCCTTATCCTGTCACGTCGCCCTCAAACACGTTCTTTTCGGCGAGTGCGAGTCAAGCGGTTTTTGCAGAAAGGGTTTACTTTTTTTCGGTTATCGCATGTAATATGGGTCGTTTGCGCCGGACTTGCGGCGCAAGTCTAACTCAAACGAGGTGCGGTATGCAGCACAGTCATCATTTTCACGGGCAGATGTCCGATACCTTCCGCGCGGCGGTCTTCGTCACGCTCTCCGGCGGCTTTCAGGACGCCTATACCTACATCAGCCGCGGTCAGGTCTTCGCCAACGCGCAGACCGGCAACATCGTGCTTCTGAGCGCAGCGCTCCTGCGGGGCGACTGGAAATAATTCTATTTCTTATGCTGATATAAAAGATGGCTTGAAAGATGCAAGCCAATTTATGGTTGTTGCGAATTATTTCGAGCAATCCATGCATTTTGAGGGAAATTTTGCTGTAGATAAATTTAAAGGAAATGGAAACCCGGTTGGAGCACAGGGAACTGAAAAGAAAATTAATCTTACAATTAACATTGAAAAATCAGTTAATCCGGCAGCTGCAAAAACTTTTAACTTTAGAATAGTTGATGCAAACAAGAATAAAGTCGCAGATGTAACCATTACAACTGATGCTAACGGAGTTGGCTCTACCTCGTATACAATTAAGGATGCAAAAAGTGCATATGAAGTATATGAATTAGATGAAAAAGGAAATATTCTTGAAGATGGAGGAAAAATAGGAGACTATACAGTTTCTTATGATTATTCAGAAGGTTTAAAAGGCTTAATGAACTATGATACAACTTCATTTGCGAAAGTGATTGAAGGGGTTACAAGTTTAACTGCAAATAGCTCAAACAATTTATTTGTAACAACGTCAGAGGTGACGACCGATAAGGGGGCTGTTAAGAAGGTTACCGCAGCAGAATTCGATTCTCTGATTAACATTACTAATATTTTAACAACAGTATCTGGATTATCAAAGAAACTTGCTAAGGCGAAATCTACAGATTCAGCACAAGTTGTTTATTTAACCCCAAGTGATCTGAAACAGCACCGATTAAATCTTCCAGCAGTTAGAGATAATCAAGCTCTTGTGATCAATGTTATGATTCCAAGTGGCATGAATGAACTTGATGTTGCGACAGAAGTACTTTATGTTGGAAATGAAATAGTTGATGTTGCTGGTAAAAAAGAAAGCGAACTGGATCCGAATAGTAAAGGTCAACAAATTGCAAAAAGAACAATTTGGAACTTCGTAAATGAAGATGGAACTCCATATAAGGGATATGTGAAAGATACTGGAAAGAAGATGGGCGGATTTGCCCTTGTTCCAGAAGGCTCATATATGAATAATAATGGAATGTGTTCCATTTATGCTAAAAACGTTTATCAGGGCGGAGCCGAAATTCACAAAAATAGTTTCCCTGGTGATCAGGAAAAATCTGGAACTGTAAAGATTTCTAATAGAAAAGATACATCAGAAGAGACTAGTATAAGTGTCAAAAAGGTATGGGATGACAGCAACAACCAGGACGGAATCAGACCTGCAAGTGTGACAGTACAGCTTTATGCAGACGGAAAAGCAAGCGGAGCCCCGGTAGACCTGAATGCAGCGAATAATTGGAGCCACACCTGGACCAAACTTGCGAAGAAAGCAAATAAGACCGACATTAAATATACGGTGGACGAAGTGAGCGTACCGGCAGACTACACCAAGACGGTAAGCGCAAACGAAGCGAAAACGGAATATGTGATCACCAATACCCATGTGACCGAGACAACAGAAGCAACGGTCAAGAAGGTATGGAACGACAGCAATGACCAGGACGGAAAACGCCCGGCAGAACTGACCGTGAACCTGATGAACGGAAACACGGTGGTACGGACGGTTACCCTGAATGCTGGAAATAACTGGACAGCGAAAGTGACCGGACTTGCGAAGAAGGCCAACGGAACCGATATCGCATACAGCTGGAGTGAGGGAAGCATGCCGACAGGCTACAGCCTGACTGATACTTCCGTGGATGGAACGGTAACCACCCTGACGAACACCTATGCACCGGAAGAAACAAGCGTAAGTGTAAGGAAGGTATGGGATGACAGCGACAACCAGGACGGAATCAGACCTGCAAGTGTGACAGTACAGCTTTATGCAGACGG
>OLQC01000811.1_pt1 | contig 29242 bp, 27 predicted proteins | sample 1672471 | NCBI WGS metagenome assembly OLQC01 (sample SAMEA3136689, study PRJEB25190) | human gut metagenome | biome: human gut; feature: human-associated habitat; material: faeces | place: Austria | collected 2013 | reverse complement strand
CATCGAGGACGGCAGACAACTGGTAGATATGGTCTATCTGAAGAAGTCCTTGTAACCCGGCACACAGCTCCGCCAGCACAAAAATCGTCCGCAACGGACAATCCCGCCCGATCGGCTATTTTTTACCGGAATCGTCTGAAATTCCGCCTTTTTTTAATACCTTCGCGGCAAGACAACTATGAAACTCATTCTTAAAATATCGCTCGCATGCCTGCTCGCAACAGGCTGCGCATCGAAAATTTCCGCCCAAACCTACGTCAAACTCAACGGACTCTATGCGCTCGTGGGCGTAGTCAATCCCGCCGTCGAATTCACGCTCTCCCCCAAATCGACCTTCCAGACCGAAATAGTCGTTTCTCCGTGGAAGTCGATAAACAACCATCACGCCCTCTTTTGTATCTTCATGGGCGAATACCGCCGTTATTTCAAGGAGCACAACCGAGGCTGGTACCTCGGAGCCAATATCGGCATGCAGGCTTTCGACCTCTCGAAACCCTACATCGAAAACTGGAAGCTCAAATTCGAAAACCGATACAGCAAAGGCTACGGATTCATGATCGGCCTCTGCGTCGGCTACGAACATATCTTCCGCGAACGCTGGGTGCTCGACGCCTACCTCGGCTGGTCGTGGATGAGCAGCTTTTACAACGGCTATTCCATGGACGGGAAGATAGACATGGATCCCGGCCATCAGGTCGAACCCCAATACCCCGATCCGTTCAACGGTTCGTCGGAGTGGTATCCCAACAAGATCGGCGTCTCGATCGGGTATCGCATCTTCACAAACTACAAACTCACTCACCATCAACCCAGGCAAGCAGCTTCCCGGTAAAAACCCTATTAAAGAAATGGATCACCGGTCCCAGCCCAAAAGCCGTCACCAGCGTACCAATACCCACAACACCACCAGTCAGATAACAGATCAGCGCACAAAGCACATCATTAGACATCCTGTGCCAGAAATAAGGAATCTTCGGCCATCTCTCTGTCATGATCAGCGAAAGACTATCATAAGGCGCAACCCCCTCATCCGGCATCTGATACATCGACAGTCCCAGACAGCAGATCACAACACCCACACACAGTGCCACCAAACGTACCGGCAGCGCCACAAGCTCCAATCCAAAAACACCAGTATAAATATTATAAAAGAAAGTAGTAATATAAGCCAGACAAACCGCATTCACAACCGTACCGATCCCCAGGAACCTTCTGCCAAAAGCAATCTCAATGATCAGCAGCACAATATTTACAATCAGCTGGAAATTACCATACGCCATACCAATCATATCCGCAACCGCCATATTCATTCCACTGAACGGATCCGTTCCAAGCCCGGCCAGCTTGAAAATTCCAATCCCCATACCTGCAAAAACATTTCCGATACACATGATCAGAACATGCTTCCAGTTAATGTTCTTCAAAAAATCCCCCATAAACCTCATACCTCATCCTCTCTGAAAATATTGTCAGGCAGATATCCACGATCCACCTTCACTGCGCAAGATCCATACCAGATAATACCTTAATAACCAGCCTGCTGCAACGCTTATATTCTATCACACCCCCTCACCCCTGTAAAACACAAAAGCCCCAAGAAACAACAAAAAACAACAAAAAAAGACATCCTGCAGACCACATTATATGATCTGCCGGACATCTCTCTTTTTTATATCACGCTGTTAATTCAATTTCACAATCACCAGTCAATCCCGAAGCTCTCATGGCAGAGCCTCGTTATTTCAGATATCCCGAAAAATTTTTTCAATATCCAATATTATTTAATGAACTTAACCTCAGGATAAATTGCCTGCTTGGCAGCCTCTTTACGCTCATTAAATACAACCTTGTTCTCCTCAAACAGGTTACGTCCTTGTGCATCGATAGATACGATCAGCGGCCCAAATTCTTTAACCTTGTTGCACCATAAAGTCTCAGGCATACCAAGCTCATCCCAGTGATGCTCAACAATCTTCTCAACCTCTGTAGCAGCCACAACTGCACATCCAGCCGGGAAAACACAGTGGATAGCACCGAACTCTTTACAAGCACGCTCCGTATTCGGGCCCATACCACCTTTACCAACGATCACTCTGACACCAGTCAGTTTTGTAAACTCATACTCGAACTTCTCCATACGCATGGAAGTTGTCGGTCCTACAGAAACCATTTCATAATCATCCTCTGTACCCTCGATCTTACGAACGATCGGGCCGGCATGGAAAATCGCTTTGTTGCGGATATCATACGGAAGCTCTCTTCCATACTCAACCAGACGACGGTGAGCAACGTCACGGCAGGTCATCAGATCTCCGTCCAGCCATACAATATCGCCGATTTTGATATCAGCCAGGTCTTCTGCGCTTATAGGTGTAATAAGAACTTTTTTATCTCCTCTGATTTCGATCATGATTTTTCCCTCCGTTTATATTAAGCATTAAATTTCCATGTGGAATGAGTATCACAGGTTACTGTAAGATCCGGATTTACAACCAGATGTCCACGACGGTGAGACCAGCATCCAACGTTTACTGCAACACCGATGGTAGATGGATGACGTGCGGTATTCTCAATGTTGACACCCATTACAGAATACTTTCCGCCCATACCCTGCGGTCCAAGGCCAATGGCATTGATACCGTCCTCGAGAAGCTTCTCCATTTTTGCTGCGTTTGCGTTGTCATTGTGAGAACCGATCGGGCGCATCAGCGCTTTCTTGGAGTTCAGGGCAGCTGTCTCTACAGATGTACCTACCCCAACACCAACAAGAAGCGGAGGACACGCATTCAGTCCGTAAGTTGTCATCTGATCCAGAACGAAATCGGTAACACCCTCATAACCGGCACCTGGCATCAGAACCATTGCTTTTCCAGGAAGGGTACATCCGCCGCCTGCCATGTATGCGTAGATCTCACATTTATCGCTGTTAGGAACAATATCCCACCATACAGTCGGGGTTCCTTTACCAACATTTTTCTTTGTATTGTACTCATCAAAAGTCTGAACTGAGTTATGTCTTAACGGTGCTGCAAAAGTAGCCTGGACAACGGCATCTTTCAGAAGTGCTTCCAGCTCATTGATATACGGGAAATTTGTTCCGCATTTCAGCCAGAACTGAAGAACACCTGTATCCTGACAGCTTGGACGGTTCAGCTCTACAGCAAGACCCTGGTTCTTTGTCATTGTCTCATAAAGAACCTTTGGAAGTGCAGCTGTTTCCTGTGAACCAAGCTCTTCAAGTTTATTAACTACGTCATCCGGTAATTTTTTTCCAATATGGGCAACAAAATCTGCTACCATGTCTGTTAATACTTTAACTCCATTTTCCTTAGTCATGATTTACCTCCTGATATGGTTCGATGGTTTAATGTTTTTTAGTTACATAGGTTTTTGTTGGTTGTTTCATCATTAATTTTGGCTGATTAATGGTTAAGATGGCTTTTTTGGCTTATTTATCATTTCTCCTTCACTGTATGGTCAGTGCAGAAGGGAATGAACTTAATCAAAAGTGTTGCTGGTCACAAAGTGAACAGTAACTCAAAAGTTTCTCTCCTTACGGATAGAACGGAAACAGGATCGGCAACAGGATCATACAGATCACAAAGGATACCAGGATCAGCGGCAGACCGGATTTCACATAGTCCTTGAATTTGTATCCTCCAAGACCGACTACCATGGTGTTTGCTGGCATACCGATCGGTGTTGCATATGCACAGGAACCTGCGATAACAGTTGCGATAACAACGGCTCTCGGATCTGCTCCGAGGTTGTTTGCAAGAGATACCGCAATTGGAATCATCAGTGCTGTGGTTGCTGTATTTGACATAAAGTTTGTCAGTACACAGGTTACAATAAAGATCACCAGAAGAAGAAGGATCGGACTCGGATCTGCTCCAAGAAGTCCTACGATCTTATCTGCGATCAGTTCTCCGGCTCCGGTTGTATCCAATGCTTTTGCAAGTGTCAGAGAACCGCCGAAAAGAAATACAACCTTCAGGTCAATGGACTTCAGTGCGTCTTTCTCGGAAATAACTCCTGTCAGAACCAGGAGGATCGCTCCGATACATGCGGAAACCTCAATGCTGATGCCGATCTCTTTCTCAAAGATCATTGCAAGGATCACAAGGATCAGTACTACCAGGGAAACAGTCTGTTTCCACTTCGGTACATGGCTGAAATCCTGCTGATCTTCAAGAGCTGCACCGGATGCATTCTTTCCATCCGGAAGGAATTTATATCCGATAAGGACAAAATAGAGGATTCCGATCAGAAGCATCGGAACTCCAACCGGCGCATACATAAAGAAGCTTGTGGAAAGCCCCATCTCCTGAAGTGCATTCACACCCATCAGGTTTCCGGGTGCACCGATAATAGAAAGGTTTCCGCCAAGTGCTGCGGCAAATACCAGCGGCATCAGAAGACGGCTTCTGGAATAGCCGGACTCATCGGCGATTCCACAGACTACCGGGATCAGCACTGCTGCAGTACCTGTATTGGATAAGAATCCGGACATTACACCTACGATCACCATGATCGCAATGATCAGTGTTTTTTCTGTTCTGGCAAATTTCGTGACCAGTCCTCCGATCTTATTTGCCATTCCTGTTTCGAACAATGCCTGGCCTACTACAAACATGCCAACGCAAAGGATTACGTTACTGTTTACATACTGTGAAAATGTTGTTGTTGCATCCACAACTCCTGTAAGGGTCAGACCGATCGCACAGATCGAAGCCGTCAGACCAAGAGGAATTTTTTCAAGGATGAAACTGATAATGGTGAACACAAGAAACAGCAATGTGATAGTTGTCTGAGACATTTCTGTACTCTCCTTCCATTTGGTTTTTTCCTGAAAAGTATAGGCCGTACACGTTTCTTTTGATGGTTCCATTATAACCGGTGTACATATAAAAAAACAAATTAATGAAACATATATCCGCATAAAAAATATTTATAGTATCAGTTTTTAATGATAATTTTTGTACATTACTAACATAAAATCAGCGTATCAGCAAATGAATCTGGCAAAAATTATATTTCTATGCTATTTTTATGTAGACACCAAAATACTCTGTCACATCTTTTCCGGACAGAAATGAAAAACTTTACTAAAAAATTTAATCTGACAATTCATCGAGAGAAGGTTTATCATGACACTGAATCAACTACGCTATTTCTGCACAGCCAGCCGCTGCCACAGCATCACAAAGGCAGCCGAAGAATTATATGTGACCCAGCCCACCATTTCCATGGCTATCCGCGATCTGGAGATTGAATTCGGGATCAGCCTTTTTTCCAGAAAAGGAAATCAGCTGAGTCTGACCCAGGAGGGAGAGTCCTTCTACAAAAAAGCTACCTATATCCTTCAATATTGTAATGAGCTTCAGGCCGATTACTCCAGCATGTCCAGGATAAAGCCCCCTCTTCGCATCGGGATCCCTCCCATGCTGAGTACTGTATTTTTCCCGGAGCTGCTTATGGCATTTCATGAAAAACACCCGGAGATCGCCGTGGTCCTGGAGGAATATGGATCTGTCCGTGCCTGCAATCTGGTACAGGATGACACCCTGGATGTAGCTTTGGTCAATATGGAACAGTATAATATAGATAAATTCCACAACGCTGTCCTGGCCAACGACCAGGTAGTTTTCTGCGTGAGCAACGACCACAGGCTGGCAGAAAAAAAATCAGTCACAACAAAAGATATGGCGAAAGAGCAGCTGATCTTTTTCAATGCTGACTCCGTCCAGAATCAGATTCTGAAAATGCGTTTTGAAATGGACGGCTACAAGCCCAATATCGTGATGCGAAGTAGCCAGATCTACACTACTTTGCAGTTTGTAAAAACCGGAAAATATGGCTGTTTTCTCTATTCCAGCATGACCGATAAATTTTCCTCTTCCAATATTACCGGCATCCCTCTCAATCCACCTGTCCGCATAAAAATCGGCATGGTATGGAAAAAAAGCAAATACATCAGCGGCGATATGCTGACATTTCTGCATTTCACCCGCATGTATTACAAAGAACACCCGCTGATAGAAAAATAACAATTTACCAGATCCTGATTATATGTCGATTAATTTTTCTAATAAATGCAATTTTTTTTAAAAAACCATTGAAATCCATCAATTCATGTGATACTCTGTGTTACAGTGTTTTTCTACACAGAACGAATGACCGCCACCACCGTACACAAAAAAAGGGTCCTGGCATCATTCAAAAATAAAAAAACTCAGGAGAGTCTCTTCAAATCAAAAGGGAAGAGCGCCGAAGGTGTACGCAGCACACAAAATGCTGTAAATCTCTCAGGCAAAAGGATGGAGGAAAGAGTAATGTTTACACAAATCAACAACTTTATCACATGGTTTGACGGAGTCGTTTGGGGACTTCCGCTGATCATTCTGATCCTGTTCACAGGAATTCTGTTAACCACTCGGTTAGGTCTTTTACAGGTAAGGCACCTCGGAAAGGCACTGAAATTCATGGTAAAAAATGAAGAAGGCGGCGATGGTGAGGTCACAAGCTTCGGAGCTCTGTGTACTGCGCTTTCAGCAACCATCGGAACCGGAAATATCGTAGGTGTCGCAACTGCTATCGCAGCTGGCGGACCAGGAGCACTTTTCTGGATGATCGTAGCCGCATTCTTCGGAATGGCAACCAAATATGCAGAAGGACTTCTGGCGATCAAGTACCGTACCATTGACAAAGAGGGCCACGTTCTCGGCGGACCTTTCTACTACATCGAAAACGGTATGGGAAAACAGTGGAGATGGCTTGCCAAGATCTTCGCATTTTTCGGAGCAGGTGTGGGACTTTTCGGTATCGGAACCTTTACACAGGTAAACGGTATCTCATCTGCAGTTACCAATTTCTTTGACCCGGATAAAGCACACACAGTAGCACTTTTCGGAAATACATATTCCTGGGCAACTGTAGTTGCATGTCTGATACTTACCGTATGTGTAGGACTTGTCGTTCTCGGCGGAATCCAGAGAATCGCAAAGGTATCCCAGGTCGTTGTACCATTTATGGCAGTTCTCTATGTTGCACTGGCACTGATCATCGTGATCACAAACATCACTGCAGTACCTACAGCGATCGTAACTATCGTAAAATCTGCTTTCACAGGAAGTGCACTTGCAGGTGGCGCAATGGGAACCATGGTCGTAGCTATGCAGAAGGGTATCGCCCGCGGTATCTTCTCCAATGAGTCCGGTCTTGGTAGTGCCCCGATCGCAGCCGCTGCAGCTCAGACAAAGGAGCCGGTACGTCAGGGTCTTGTATCCATGACAGGTACATTCATTGATACTATCGTGATCTGTACAATGACAGGTCTTTCCATCGTCATTACAGAAACATGGAACACAGGTCTTGAGGGTGTTGCCATCACAACAGCCGCATTCCAGAAAGGACTTCCTTTCCCGCCGGTTGTAGCATCCTTCTCACTGATGCTGTGCCTGGTATTCTTCGCATTCACAACGATCCTTGGATGGGATTACTACGGTGAAAGATGTCTGGAATACCTGTTCAACAGAAACAAAGCCGCAGTTACAACATACCGCTGGCTGTACATCATCTGCGTATTCATCGGACCATATATGACTGTAGCAGCTGTATGGAACATCGCAGATATCTTCAATGCCCTGATGGCATTCCCGAACCTGATCGCTCTTCTTGCCCTGAGCGGTGTGGTTGTAAAGGAAACTAAGGATTTCTTCAAAAGACATAAAAATTACGAATTCTGATCCCTAATATCGTAATCAAATGTAAACACACGCAAACCCATGATGATCCCCTAATATCATATAAAAAAAGACGCGAACCTTTTTATCCTCCGATAAAAGGCCGCGTCTTTTTTATTTAAAAGCTTTCTATGCCAGCGTCAAGATCTCCATCTGCTGTGTCAGATCCGCTGCATCCAGAATCTCTCCATTTCGGATATCTTTCTTATCAAGCCGGACACACATTTCCTCTCCATCTGTCATATGGAAAAAATTATCCTCCAGAGTAACATCCGCATCAGTAAATCCAATAGCTGTAAACGGACTGAAGCAGCTGCTTTTTAAATGGATCACAAATGCATCACCTTGCTCCTCCACCTCGGCAGTGATCTCCGGTTTATCCAGCTCCAGATATTTATACGGAACAAGGGTCTCCACATCACAGAGCACATCTCCGTCAGCAAGTGTCACTTCCGCCTCAAGAAAGATCTCATACTTCTTGTCTTCCCATCCGGAAACATCCACCGCCAGGATCGGAGCAGACTCCTGCACACCCACAGTGCCCGTTCCGGTAAGCTTCTCAAGAATCTCGCATTCCATATTTTTCACATAAAAGGCAACCTGATATGACTGTGCGTCCATACTTTCATTTGCCAGATACACCTGCATGATATCCCCATCCATGCACATACTCACCGCCTGTGGCCCATAGAATTTTTTTGCCATATAATGAAGTGCCTTCCAACGGCCAAAGTAGTCGATACTTGCCCAGGATGCCACCGGCCAGTTGTCATTGATCTGCCAGTAAAGGGTACCCATACAGCGGCCTCTGTGACGTCTCCAGTGGTCTACTCCATACTTCATGGCCATTCCCTGAAGGATCTGGCTCACATAGAGAAGCTTGCGGAAATTCTCCGGATAACGGAAATTCTCGGAAAGATAATACAGGATCTTTCCGTTAGCTGCAGGATTTTTCTGGTGGTTCTCCATCACCCTGGAAAAAATATTCCTGTCTTTCTCTTCCGTAAAGCTTTCCACAGTTTTCAGGCACGGAAAAGACTGGAAGCCAAACTCCGAGCAGAAACGAAAATAATGCTTCTGATAATCTGTAAAAGGCTTCTGACCATGCCATACATCCCAGTAGTGACAGTCTCCTCTGTTCTCATCGTCCGGATCATCAAAGCAGCCTCCGGAGCTTGGGGAAGACTGCCAGAAAAAGGTCTCGCTGTCTGCCGCCCTCACTGCTTTCGGAATCACATACTCAAACATTTTTATGTAGTCCGCACGGAGATATTTCGACTCACTCTGTACCTCCGGCCAGTGATCCCAGGCAGACTCCATCTCATTGTTTCCGCACCACAGGCCAAGGGATGCATGATGACGGAGACGTTTTACATTTTCCGTGATCTCCTTCGTGATATTATCTTCAAATTCTTCTGTAAGATCATAAACATTACATGCGAACATCAGATCCTGCCATACGATCAGTCCCATCTCATCACAAAGATCATAGAAATGATCCGAAGGATAATAACCGCCGCCCCACACACGGACACAGTTAAAATTGGCACGTTTGCAGGATTCCAGAAGATACTTCTGGACCTCCGGTGTGATCCTGGAATAGATGCAGTCCTCCGGAATATAATTTCCCCCCATGGCAAAAATTTTCACGCCGTTGACACAGAACGCGAACTCTTTTCCCCAGAGATCTTTTTCCTGGCTGATGGTAAGGGTACGGAGACCGATGCGCTTCGTTATGGTTTCCAGAACTGTGCCATCCTCGTCCAGAAGTTCCACCTGAACTTTATATAACGACTGATCGCCGTAGCCGTTTGGCCACCAGAGCTTCGGGTTGTGGATCGAGGATGTCAGCACTGCTGGATTATTATTCGCTGATACAGTCTCCCCCACTTTGCATACATGGGTTTCCGTTTTTCGGTCGTTAGCACCTGTTCTATGTCCACAGACGCTCTCTGCATCCTCCTGGATCGTCACCCTCACCTGACACTTATCCACAGCATCTCCGCTTACAGCCACAGTTGTACACACATCCACAGCATTATCCCCATGCACCTGTGTGATCTTCACATCCTCAATTCTCGGATGACTGTATGCTTCCAGATAAATATCCCGAAAAATCCCGGCATCAATGGTCTGGGGGCCCCAGTCCCATCCAAACATACAATGAGCCTTCCGGATCAGCTGGTTTCCTTTCATTCCACCGCAGGGAACATAGTGGATCTCTTTATTATCTTCATACTCATAAGCTTCGATATACTTGAATACCGACCGGAATACGATCCGGATCTGATTCTCCCCGGAATGAAGAAATTCTTTCACATCCAGCTTCCAGGTACGATGCATGTTATCTGCAGATCCGGCTTTTTGCCCATTGATATAAATATCTGCAAGAGTATCCAGCCCCTCACAGACCAGTATTATTTTTTCTTCTTTCAGGATATCCTCTGAAGCCACAAATGTTCTGCTGAATTCATAATCCTTCCGGAACAGTTCCCTTGTCACATCCTCATTTGTCCGGTAAAAAGGATCTTCGATCTTCCCGGCACCATAGAGCCCGGAAAGCACAGATCCCGGAACCTGTACCTCACATAATCTGTCATTTCCTGCTTCTGCCAGCTCCCACTGGCCATTTAACATTATTTTCCTCATAAAATATATCTTCTCCTGTAAAAATCCCCTTCGCACGATCTTATATACAGGGCTGTTGTATCAGCCGTACTGTATTTTATTTATAGCCTTCCCCCATAATTCCGGTAATTCTCAATATAATCCAGGATCTCCTCCGGGTCTTTCATGAACCGGCACATACCCACAACATCTCTGGACATAAATTTTTCCCCGGCTGTGTATTCCAGGAGTGCCTGCATGCTGTCGTAATATCCCTGAATATTATAAAGAACGATCGGCCTGTCGATCCGTCCCAGACTCTTCAATGTCAGAATCTCAAAAAACTCCTCATAAGTACCAATTCCCCCAGGTACCACGATAGTCGCATCCGAGCGGCTTTCCAGCAGGTGCTTCCTCTCACGCATATTTTCAGTAAAAATAAACTCTGTACAATGCTCATACAACACTCCCGGCTGGTCAAAAAATCTCGGTGCGATACCCAGGATATAGCCTTTTTCTCTGTCAACGCCCCGGGCTGCCGCCCCCATCAGTCCCTCTTTTCCACCTCCGAAAACAAGGCCGTGTCCTCGCTTTCCCATCAGCTGTCCCAGCTCTTCCGTTTTCTCATAATAGATCTTTTTCAGCTCTGCGCTGGACGCTCCATAGATACAAATATTCATAATCCTGTCTCCTTCCCTGCTGCCTCCGCAAATGCCCGGAGAAGCTTCAGCTGCTCTGAAGAATCATACATCATCTCCGGATGCCACTGCACAGCTACTGCAAATGGATGATCATTTATCTCTGAATATAACTTTTGCCGGCCTCTGCACATGATACTGGCAAAGACCGGCTTTCCGTCATTTCCGATACATCTGGAGTGCATCCGGAAATGCCTGTTATTTTATTATAATCTGACATACACATGGGGTCAAGCAATTGCCGCTGCCTGAAACTCCCATTTTGTTATACAAGAACTTTTTCTACTGTGTTTTTCCACCCGCTGTATTTCTGGTTTCTTTCCTGCGGATTCATGGAAGGGATGAACTGATTGCGGTTCTTCACCTCGAAAATGCTCTCCATCTATAATTTAGGGCATGATCAGTCATACAAGCCATTCTGCTCAAAATCTCTAAACAGGCTGGCTTCTCCATCATCAGCAAATGCATCTGCATCCCCCTGATCGGAGTCATCCTGTCCTCCCTGGATATCTGGGATATCTGCATCCTGGGAATCCTGGGACATGCTATCCTCAGAGCTGTCCTTGCTATCCTTGCTGGAACTGTCATCTTTACCAAGTTTTACAGTAAGTGTCTTCTCCTTATATTCATTACCATCCAGAACTGCAACCGTCACATCGATCTTTTCCTTCGGCTCATAATACTGAAGCAGCTCAACCAGCTGATCGATACTGGTGATCGTTTTACCATCAAACTCTGTAATGACCATATTCTTGGTAATACCTGCATCATCGGCAGGGCCTCCCTCGGTTACCTCCGAAACAAATACACCCTGTGGGATACCATAAATCTGTACTGCCTCCGTACTTACTGTACTGCCTGTGATACCAAGGATACCATGATTATCCACTTTATCCCTTGCCTTGGCATTCATCATGTTCTCAAGAGAATCCGCAACATCTGAAATTGCAATGGCATAACCCATACCTTCAACCTCAGTAGAAGCAAGCTTGGAAGAGTTGATACCAACAACCTCACCATCCATATTCAGAAGCGCACCGCCACTGTTACCGGGATTGATAGCCGCATCTGTCTGGATCAGGTTCACGCCCTTGTTGATACTGCTGCTGTTATCTGTAGAATCACCAGACTCGATCTGGCCTGATGCATCTGTCGTACGGTTCTTAGCACTGACAATACCGGTAGTAACGGACTGGCCATAGCCAAGTGCATTACCAATGGCAACAACCTGCTCACCGATCTTCAGATCATCAGAGCTTCCGATCTTTGCAACAGAAATTGCATCCATTGTATCATCCGAAACATCCTTCGTTGCAACAGAAACAACTGCAAGATCCTCGTTTTCATCAAAGCCCTTTACCGTAGCCTCATAAGCATTACCATCTGCAAAGGCAACTGACAAGGTATCGGCACCATCCACAACATGATAGTTTGTGGCGATCAGTAGCTCAGAATCTGTTTTTCCGATGATAATACCGGAACCGCTTCCTTCAACTTCCTGCTCCTGGCTCGGCGCATACTGGGAACCAAACATGCTGTAATAATCCTGAACCTCCTGAACGGACTTGGTTGTGATGGCAACTACAGAAGGCATTGCCTTCTCAGCAACATCTGATACATCCAGACTGCCCTTTGTATCGGAGGATTTTGTAGCCTCTGTATCTTCGCTGTCTTTATTTGATTTTTTATCAGACTTCATAAGAGTCAGATTCTCGGAGCTGTCGGTTGCCGCCTGTACGGACTGTGCACCGGAGAAATAATTTATACCTTCATATGCACCAACTCCAATGCCGCCGGCAAGTACTGCACACAGGCTGATGGTTGCACCCTTTTTCATCATTTTCTTTATTTTTAATTTTCTGTTGTTGTTCATGGTTAAGTCCTCCCTGGGAAAAAAGTTCTTCTCTGTTTCCTTTTGATGCTTCAAAGTATATGGGTTAATTGTGTTTACTTTGTGGGAAAAATGTGTTTTATTTGTTAAAACTTTTCACTGTCATCACAACTACAAACCACGCAACCTCAAGAAGAACGATCATTCCACCTGGTTTCAGTCCGGCATAATAGGAAAGAAACAGTCCGGCAATGGTGGTACATACCGCCACGATAATGGCACAGATCAGTGTACCCTTATAGCTTTTTGCCATCTGCATCCCACACGCCACCGGAACTACCAGCATGGAGGAAACGATCAGGGTTCCTACTGTTCGGGACGCAATGGAAACTGTCAGAGCCGTCAGAATAGTAAAAAGAAAATTAATATTCCGCACGGAAACACCGGAGATCCTTGCCGCATTTTCATCAAATCCGATATAAAACAGTTCCCTGTAAAAAAACAGCACTGCTGCCAGTACCAGCACACTGATCACAACTACCAGCGCCAGCTCTCCTTCACTGATGGACACAATACTTCCGAACAAAAAGCTGTTCAGACTGGCACCGTTTTCCACAAAGCCGGACAGCACACCGGCCAGTCCGATCCCGGCAGACATGACGATGGAGATCGCCACCTCCGAATAACGCGGGATTTTTTTGCGGATAGCCTCAATTCCAAGAGCAGCTACGATGCACATCACTACTGCACCGGCTACCGGATTCACTCCAAGTATCAGTCCCAGCACAACACCGGCCAGTGAAGAATGGGAAAGCGCATCTCCGATCATGGACATCCGTTTCAGAACAATGGTGATCCCGATGCAGGGCGTGATCACAGCCAGAAGGATTCCCACCAGAAAAGCCCTCTGCATAAATCCATACTGTAAAATACTCATACTTCGTCGATCCTCCCCTCTTCCGCTTTAAAGAACCGGTTTGCTCCTTTAAACTCACCGGAATTTCCATGAGTAACCATAAGGATCGTCAGCCCCTGTTCCTCATTCCGCTTCCTCAGAACTTCTGCAAGTGTTTTCACAGAAACCATATCCATTCCTGTGGTAGGCTCATCCAGGATCAGGATCTTCGGTTTTCCTGCCAGTGCACGTGCCAGCATAACCCTCTGCTGCTGTCCTCCGGAAAGATCTCCGATCCTTCTTTTCCAGAACTCTTCCATTTCCATTTCCGCAAGTGCGGCTTTCAAACGCGGGATCTCTTTTTTTGCCCGGAAACGTGCCTTCCAGGAAGAGGAATACACACCTGTCATCATGATCTCTTCCACAGTCGCCGGAAAATTCTGGTTTCTGCTGATACTGTTCTGTGGAACATATCCCAGATCTCCCTTTCCGAATGTGGCAGAAATATCTTTTCCATTTACAGTGATACTTCCCTCCTGCGCCTTCAGTTCGCCCAGAAGAAGCTTCAGAAATGTACTTTTTCCACTTCCGTTTTCACCGGTAAGGATGGCATAATCGCCATCCTTCACCTCCAGGTTCACCTGATCCAGCACAGGTGTCCCTGTATAGTGAAACGAAAGATTTTCTATCAAAATTCCCATAATTTCTCCTTTTTTGTTACAGCTACTGTCCTGCACCTTCAGTTCAATGCCTTCCTGAGTGCCTCCAGATTCTTCCTCATCACAGAAAAATAATCCTCTCCGGCCTCTATATCCTCCTCACTTAATCCCTCGATCGGATTCAACACAGCAGTCACCGCATCCACTTCCTTCGCCACTGTCTTCGCCACCTTGGGACTTGCCAGCTCCTCAAAAAATATGGTATGGATGTCGTATTTTTTCGCATACTCGATCACTTCCTGCATCTTGGCAGGATCAGGCTCTGAATCCGGTGTCAGCCCTTCGATAGCCAGCTGCTTCAGATCATAGGCATTGCATAGATATCCAAAAGCCTCATGCGCCACTATGATATCCCGGCTCTTCGTACCTTTCAGACCATCTCTGAACTCCTGATCCAGCTCATCAAATTCACCGGCATATTTCTCATAATTTGCTTCATAATAATCACCGTTCCCAGGATCAGCCTTTACCAAAGCATCCCTGATATTCTTCATTTCCTGCTTTGCACGCATAGGATCAAGCCAGACATGAGGATCTTTTCCTTCATCACCATGAGCATGATCATGTCCTCCATCCAGAAGCTCCACACCATCCGATGCCTCAGACACAACCAGATCCTGATTCTCCAGAGTATCCAGTACATCCTCCGCCCAGTGCTCCAGATCCGCACCATTATAGACAAACACATCTGCATCCTCAAGATTCCGGATATCCGTTGCCGCCGGCTCCCAGTCATGAGGCTCCGTTCCCGCCGGAACCATATCCTTTACCTGGATCCTGTCGCCCCCTACCTTCCGGGCAAAATCATACATTGGATAAAAGCTGGCCATCACCTTCAGTCGGCCATCCTCCACAAATGGCTGTCCCACCGTTCCGGCCCTGTGCAAGCCATATCCGGTCACACCGCCCACAACAAGAAGCGTCACCGCCAGAACTGCTGCCGCTGTCATCTTCCCTCTGTTAACATTCATTTTTTAAGCCTCCTGCAGCTGTCACAATATCCATAAAAGATCGTCCGGCTCTGATCGATCTCAAATCCGTGTTCATCCAGCACATGTCCCACAAAATGATCGATACATCCACACTGCAGAGGGATCGTATGCCCACATTCCAGACACACAAGCTTACCATAATTCTTCCGCTCCTCATCACGTATAAAACGATACTGGGCAGGCGCTCCCTCCACAGACGGAACCTTCAGCACCGCTCCCTCCTTCTGCAGCCGCTCCAGTCCTCTGTATACCGTTGTCCTCCCGATCTGGATCTCTTTTCCACGAAGAAGCTCCATAAACTGATCTATGGTATAAAATGTATCTCCATATTCCTGCAGGCATTCCAGAATTATTTTCTGCTGCCTGGTGCTGTATTTCATTTTTTCTTCCATTATATTTCCTACTCTCTTCTATCAACTTCACCTTACATGGCAGATTTGAATTTGAAAACCGTTTTCATATTACATTCAAATAAGAATTTCGTCAAGATATTTTTGAAGGAAAATAATTTTTGGTATGTTCTTATAAAAGCACTTTATCTCTACCTTCTTTTATGATAAAATATAACCAAGACTTAACCAATAGAAAGAAGGTAGACCTCTATGAAATCACAGCGACTGGACATGATCGAAGAATATGTGCTGGAGCATAAGAACGCTTCTCTCGATACATTATGTGAGAAATTCAACGTATCCAAAAACACCATCAGAAGAGATGTCGATATCCTTCTGAAACGTGGCAGTATCATGAAAGTATATGGCGGTGTCGCAGCACTCGAAACTCCACAGACTCTTCCCCTTCTGTCTTACGAAGAGCGTGGCGGACGTTTTCCTGACGAAAAGAAAGAAATCTGCCGTCGTGCCGCAGAGCTTGTGGCAGAAGACGATACCATCTATATCGATACAGGTACAACCTGCCTGAACCTGGTTGATTTTATTGCAGATAAGCACTGTACGATCCTGACCAACAGCCTGCTTATCTTCAACAAGGCAGCATCCTATCCGAACCTGGATATCATTTCCGTTCCCGGAAAGCTGAACCGCAAGACCCTGTCCTTCACAGGACCGGATATCAATGATTATCTGCAGACCTACAACATTTCCATGGCTTTTATGGCCTGCACAGGTGTAACCATGAAGAGCGGACTTACCAATGCCAGCGCCGAGGAATACATCACCAAAAAAGCCATTGCAGAGAATGCCAACAGCATGATCCTTCTTGCAGACCATTCCAAATTCGGCCGGATCTCTCTTATGACCTATTCTTCCATGGAAAAGCTGGACGCCATCGTAACCGACCAGCCACTTCCTGAAGAATACGACAGCTTCTGCCAGGAGCACGGCATCCGTGTTATGACGATCGATTAAATCGGATATTGGCCCTAAAAAACGGTGCATCTGCCGGAAATCCAGCAGATGCACCGTTTTTGAATATGCTCATTTCATTAGAGGATTTTATCTGAAAGGCAGATCTTACCCGATCTGCCTTTCAGTATCATAAATTTATTTATGAAGCTTTCTTAAGCCTCAGTACTTCCTTCCCATGTGCCGACCTTTCTCTTTCCGGCAGCTTCATCGAACCAGTGTGTTGTAACTGTTTTTGCTCTTGTGAAGAAACGATAGCCATCTTTTCCGAGAACGTGCAGATCACCGAAAAAGGAATCCTTGTTTCCGGAGAATGGGAAGTATGCTGTCGGAACCGGGATACCTACATTGATTCCTACCATACCGCCATCTGTCTCCATAGCGAATTTACGGCTGTAATATCCGCTCTGTGTAAAGATACAGGAACCATTTGCAAATGGATTGGCATTCATGACTGCGATGCCTTCCTCGTAATCCTTTACTCGTTTGATACAGGTTACCGGTCCGAAGATCTCACGGTTTCCAACTGTCATCTCAGGTGTTACATGATCAAGAATTGTCGGTCCTACGAAGAATCCGTTCTCATATCCCGGAACTACTACATTACGTCCGTCAAGTACAAGCTCCGCACCCTCATCGATACCCTTCTGGATCCAGTTGCAGATCTTCTCCTTATGGCCTGCATTTACAACCGGGCCGAGATCGGTATCTTCATCATATGCACAGCCAAGTTTCATAGCCTCTGCTTTTTTCTTAAGAAGTGAAACAAATTCGTCTGCGATACTATCCTGTACGCATACAACCGGAAGAGCCATACATCTCATACCTGCGCATCCGTATGTAGAGTTGATGATCGCATTAACAGTAGCCTCAAGGTTGCAGTCCTCAAGTACAAGTGCATGGTTCTTTGCCTCACACTGTGCCTGAACTCGTTTGCCATGAGCTGCTGCCTTGGAATATACCTGTTTACCAACACCTGTTGTTCCTACGAATGTAACAGCCTTTACTCTCTCATCTGTAAGAAGGATATCAGCCTCTACACGGCTGCAGGTCACAAGGTTTACAACACCCTTCGGGAATCCTCCCTCTGTATAAAAGAGCTCCATGATCCTCATAGCTGTAAGTGGTGTCTGGGAGCTTGCTTTCAGTACTACTGTATTTCCACATGCAATGGAAAGCGGAACCATCCAGCCCCATGGGATCATTGCCGGGAAGTTCATCGGAACAATACCAGCAGTTACTCCAAGTGGTTTGCGATATGTAGCTGTATCATATCCTGTAGTTACCTGCATTGCAGCATCGCCCTGGATCATTGTCGGAAGTGCACATGCCTCTTCTGTAGGCTCAATTGCTTTCTGAACATCTCCTCTTGCCTCTTTGATGTTCTTTCCGAGCTCTTTTGCACAAAGTACGGAAAGTTCTTCCTTATGAGCATAAAGAACATCTCTCCATCTGAACATATACTGCTGTCTCTTTGCAAGAGAAAGCGAGGACCATTCCGGGAATGCAGCCTGTGCGGAAGCGATCGCCTCTTCTACCTCATCCGGTGTACAGCAGGGAACCTGCGCGATCACCTCACCTGTACTGGAATCTGTAACATCCATGTATTTCTCTGCCTTTGACTCTTTCCACTCACCGTTTACACAGTAACCCATTTTTTTGATCTCAGCCATTTTAGGATACTCCTTTCGTGCTTGCCTTTTTATTCTTAACTTCATAAAAATTTTAGTCATTCTCGTTTTGTTCTGGTCACAGATTATCATTTATTTTTAATTTTGTCAATATAGCATGGTTATATTTTGAGTATATTTTTCAAAATTATGTGTTAATTTATTCACATTTCATGGTATTCCATGTTCCCTGTATAAACTTTTGAAACGTATGCATTTACAGCCATAAAGCCGCATAGTGTCTTGTCGTTTTTTATTCCATTGTGAGAGCAAAAGTTACTCATTTTTGTTATTTTCATAACACACCATTCCACACACACTATTTATTGCTTCCAGCTACGCTGAGGCTTTTAGACCTGTGCAATCGAATTCACAGACAAGTAAGGGGTATCGTTGTTCTGTTACAATTACAGATTCCTCTGATCCCGGCATATTTCCTCTGTATTTTCCGGGAATAAAGAAATACATCTGTACGTTCCTTGCGGACACGCTCATTTTTCGCGATCGCTTCTTTTCACTGCTTATTACACCTTTACGATCCCGTGCCTGCTTATCTGATCTACAGCATTTTCACAAATTACTGCAGCAATCAAAAAAACAGGATACGGTTATCGTATCCTGCCTTAGCTTTTCATTTTCTGTTTTTCACATATTTCTGCCTAACCAAATATGGTCTGCACCAGCACCATATAAAACACTGTTCCCCCTCCTATGCTGAGCAATGTACTCTTCTTCCATTTATGTAATACCACAATGAACAGTATTGCGATCAGCTCTGGCAGTCCGTAATGCGTACTTTCCGGCACATCCTTCAGACAAAATACCACCAGCAATCCGATCACTGCACAGGGCAGCACTTTTCCCAGATAGGTGATCACAGCCGGCGGTTCCTTTCCTTCCGGGAATATGATAAACGGCAAAAATCGCGTTGTCATAGTCCCCAGGACCACTACCACAACCGTTATGATCTGCTGTGTTATTGTCATAGTCATTCCTTATCCCTCCTGTCCGGCTATATCCCAACTGTCATGCCTGATATTCTCCTGACTTCTGTATACGTTCTTTTTTTCTCTTCTCCTCATGCTTCTTCATTCCCAGGAAGCATAAAACGATCGATGCCATTGACGGAAGGATAAACTTCCCGCTTCCAAAGATCACCAGGCAGATCACAGAGCATACAATTCCGACCAGCGCCGGCTTATGATCTTGTGCATCTTCCCACTGATCAATGAACATAACCACAAACAACGCAGTCATGACAAAATCCAATGATGTGTGTCCCTTCTGTTTTACAATTTCCACAGCTGATGCTGCCCGTCCATGTTAACAAGATCTCCCTCATTGATATCTCTTTCATACAGGAGGCCGTCATCATGTCGCAGACTTGTTTCATTTCCATTCTCATCTTCCACCAGCACTACTGACATAAGTGCTTCGCCCGGCTGCCGCTCTTCACAGCCGAAATCCATGTCTTCTTCTATCTTCAGAACCTTATACTGCATGATCAGATTTCCTCAAGCAGCACATCGTTAACAGCCTCATAAGCGTCCTCGAGCGCATCCAGTGCCTCTGTCAGCGTGTCCATCTTCCGGCTGTCCGCATTTTCTTCCTCATAGGCTTCTATCACTTCAGCCATTACATCCTTCAGCTCTTCCAGTGAGTTTGCAATGTCCTGCAGCTTCTGATCTTTGTCCTCTTTTGATGTGATATTTACGATCTTACTCATGATCCTTCCTCCTGTCACTTTACTCTCATTCTTTATTCTGATCCTTTATCCTGCATATATCATGCTTTGCATGTCATACTCCACATTTACCCATTGTACCATATCCTGCGCGCAGATGCATCGGATATGTTTTCTATCTGCTTTATATAATACCACCGAATTCATAAAAAATTTGGTAAAATCTTACCAAATTATCCGTCTTAGTCTGTTTATACTGATTTTTCCACTCCGGTCTGGTATAATCGATCTAAAGGAGTTTTTCAATTTACAAACCACTCCTTTCCCATTACAAGGAGGCATATTGCCATGAAAGAAAAAACCGAAACCTTTAACCAGGGAAAAAGATATTTCTTTTATATTCTGATGTTCGCCATCCTTGGCTGGTTCATTTTTATGCAGATCTTTGGTGCGGATGAACGTTCTTCCGACACCTCAGCAGCCTCTGTGATCTATTCCGGTACCGTTACCTGGCAGAAACCGGATGGAACCACCCAGGAAATCTCCGTTCCGGGCACCTACAAGGTTCCCGTCGGTGACACGATGGTCCTCACCATCCAGCTTCCCGATGATCTTACAGATACCTGCTTTGCCATCCGTTCTTCCCTGCAGGATGTGGATTTTTATGTAGGGGACGACCTCAGAACCAGCTACTCCACGCATAAAACAAGGCTTGTGGGCAAAAACTCCGCCAGCCGTTATGTTTTCTGCCCGGTTTATGCTTCCGATGCCGGCAAAGAGCTCCGTATTGAACTGACCACCTACACCTCCAATTACACCGGAGTTGTCAATCCTGTTTACTGTGGAAACAAGGCAGATATCTGGATATATATTTTCAGCAGATACGGACTGGAAACCTACATTGCTTTTTTTATCCTGTTTGCCGGAATCGTCACGATCCTGTTCAGTTTCGCTCTGGGATTGGTCTATCATACACGATTTGACATGGAATATCTTGGATGGTGCATGGTTATGGGCGCCGTCTGGATGCTGGGTGAATCCAAGCTCCGTCAGTTCCTGGTCCCCAACGCTTCCGCTCTCGGATCTCTGTGCTTCGTTATGATCCTTTTGTGTCCGCTCCCGATCCTGTTTTTTGCGGACAGTCTCCAGAAAGGGCTGCATCACAGATTTTATGTCTGTCTTGGAAGCATCGCAATGATAAACTTTGCAGTCTGTACGATCCTCACTGCTGCAGGTATCGCAGATTATATCGAAACCATGCCTGTAAGTCATGGAATCCTGGCGATCACCGTTGCCACAATATTTGTACACCTTTTCCAATATATACGCACCGAAAAAAACAAGGCCGACCGGCTTTTACTCATTGGTCTGCTGACAGCGATCCTGTGTATTGCCGTTGAAGCAACCTCCGTATACTTTGTCACATTGATGTCCGGACTGTTTGTGGGCGCCGGCATGCTGATCCTGCTCTTTGTCAATATTGTAAGAGCCATCAAAAATGTCCAGGATATAGAACTGAAACGCCAGCAAAGCGAAATCCGCAAAAACCAGGAACAGAATGAAAAAATGTCTCTGCAGATGATACAGACCCTTTCCACCACCATTGAGGCAAAGGATGCGTACACCCGCGGTCATTCCTACCGGGTTGCACAATATGCAGCCCTGATCGCAGAGGAGCTGGGCTGGACACCGGAGGAAATCCTGAATCTGAAACGGGCTACTCACCTTCACGACATCGGAAAGATCGGTATCCCGGATCCGTTCCTGAACAAACCTGCACAGCTGACCGATGATGAATACAACCTTATAAAAAAACACACCGTCATCGGTGCCGAGATCCTGAAGGATATAACCCTGATCCCGCATGCGGCAGAAATCGCAAGAAGTCACCATGAGCGTTATGACGGAAAAGGCTATCCGGACGGGCTGGCCGGAACAGAAATCCCCATCCATGCCCGGATCGTGGCTGTTGCCGACTGCTACGATGCCATGAACTCCCGCCGAATCTACCGTAATGCGCTTCCACCGGAGGTTGTTTACGAAGAATTCCGCAAAAACCGTGGTACACAGTTCGACCCGGAGATCACAGACATTTTTCTGAAACTGCTCAATGAAAAACGGCTGCCTCAGTGGGATCCTTCCCAGGAAGAACCGGACACCTATAACCTTCCGGATATGCAGCTTACCGTCAGCAAATTCATCTCGGACATAATGGCTACCATAAAAAGCCAGGAAGACGCAAAAAGCTATGATTTCCTTACCGGTCTTCCCATGCGTAACCTGGGCGAACGTCTTACCGCGGAATTTATGCAGACACATGATGGATGTCTGGTATTCCTTGATATGGACAACCTGAAAAAGATCAACGACATCTATGGCCACAAAGCCGGCGACCGTGCACTGAAATGTCTTGGAAAGCTGCTTCAGAAACGGGCAGATCAGGGAATTTCCTGCAGACTTGGCGGAGATGAATTCCTGATGTTCCTTCCGGACACAGATCCTGATTCCCTATCTCTGCAGATGGACGATCTGTTCCAGAAATTTCACACCATCACTACCGATGATCCGGAACTCCGGTTTGCCACACTGTCCGCAGGCCTGTGTCTGTGCAGCACCGATGATTCCTTTGAGGACTGCTATTCCAAAGCAGATAAAGCTCTGTATTACGTAAAACAAAACGGCAAAAACCAGTTCTTTTTCTACCAGCAGATCGACCGCAGCACTCTTGCGGCATCCGGTTCCGGAAAGGATCTGGCGCTTGTGGCAGAGTCCCTTCAGAAAAGCGGCATCTATGTAGGTGCTCTTGATCTGAATTACCGGGATTTCGCACGACAGTATGAATACATGAGTCAGCTTGTCACACGCAGCCAGTGCAGATGTTATCTGGCGATGATCACCATCGAGACACTTGTGGATACAGTTCCTGATATCGAATCCATTGAGCAGGCTCTGGAGTATATGGAACAGGCCATCCGGCAGAATATCCGCCGTGTGGATATCTGTACACGCTACAGTTCCCTGCAGTATCTCATCATACTGTTTGAGCCTGACGAAACGCATATCCCGGACATCATAGAACGTATTTTTACCCAATATTACTGTCAGTGTGACAGCCATGATTTCCAGCCATCCTATGAATACCTGGAAATATCTCCACAGGAGTTATAAATACTCCCATGGCATGGACATGATAAAGCCATAACGAAAAAGAGGCCGTCAAGTACGGCCTCTTTTTCGTTAGAATTTTGCAAAATATCATTAAGACGTGGCTCTGGAATTTTCCTGCATGAAACTTTTTCCGTATGTTCGATACAGATAAACCGCCATGAAAATAGTCACGGCTTCTGCCAGCGGCATCGTCATCCAGATGCCTGCAACCCCTATAAGCTTTGGCAGGATCAATATGAACACAGCCACCAGGATCAAAGAACGCATTGATGAGATCAATGCCGAAATAAAACCTTTTCCCAGGGCAGTAAAATATCCGGAAAGAAATACATTTAAACCAATAAACAGGAAAACCGGACTAAACAGCTTCAGGCCATCCCATGTCAATGTAAATACATTTCCGTTCCCGACGAATAAATGGATGATCTGTTTTCCAAATACAAGCGATACTGTAAGGATCAATACTGAACTGATGGCAATCGTAATAAAACTATATCGTGTTATTTCTCTGATCTTATCATGATTTTCAGAGCCATAATTATAGCTTATGATCGGAGCTGCTGCAACGGCAATTCCCATATAAAAAGCGATGAAGAAATAGTAAATATACATAATGATCGTCACAGCCGCAACTCCATCTTCACCAAAATATTGCATGATAATAAGATTAAATAAAAATGTAGTGATCCCGGTAGACATCTCCGTCAGCATTTCACTGCTTCCATTGGTGCAGGATTTCAGAAGAACACTCATGTCGGTCTTCGGTCTGCAAAACCTTATATGGCTGTATTTCAGAAAATAGATAAAGCCGATCAACATGCTTACTGTAATGGAGAGAAATGTTCCCCATGCAGCTCCAAGCGTTCCCAGTCTGAATACAGCCACAAAAATATAGTCGAAAACAATATTAAAAGCCAGACCTGTCAGAGACATGATCATTCCGATGTACGATCTCCCATCCGTCCTCACAAGATATTCAAAAAATAGCTTGAATGACATCGAAACCGATCCTAAAAATATGACAAATGCGTATGGCACCACATGCTCCATCAGGCGCTCACTGCTTCCTAAAAAAATACAGATCGGTTTCAGAAAAAGGATTCCCACAGCTGTAAAAGCAACTGAAAGTACGAACAGCACGATCGTGATAAAAGTAAATATCTCATTTGCTTCCTGTTCTCTTTTTTGTCCCATCCGCTCTCCTATGATGGCACCTGATCCCGTTGCAAGCATGACAGATGTTCCGAAAATAACACAGGTGATCGGAATAACAATATTAATTCCTGCAAGCGCGTCAGAGCCTGCATACCGTGATACAAAAAATCCATCTATCGTTGTATAAAATGATAAAAAGATCATGGTCAGCACTGATGGAACCAGATATTTTAAAAATTGAGGATAAGACATTTTTGCCTCAAAGTATTTCATTTCTATAAAAGCCTCCTGCTTAGTTACATAATCAGTCAAAATCTCTGGTAATGTTCGTAAGCCATTTATTTCTGAAATAGTGGATGAACACCACAGGCATTTTTTCGAACTCATCCAGGGTCATTATAAAATATACCCAGACAGGCGGCAGTTTTAAAACATATGCTGCAAGGAAGGTGAGAGGAACTGCAACAAGCCACATAAATATGGAATCTACGATCATTCCGAACCTGGAATCGCCACCTCCTCTGAAGCATCCGCATATAAGACAGGTATTGATACCCTCTCCTACAAGACGCCAGGTTGTCATGATTATAAAAATACCAAGATAATAAATGGCTGTCTCTGTCAGTTTATCCCGGTAGAAGTCCAGTATCATAGGGCGGACTGCCAGAATAATGGCACATCCGATGAGACTTACGATAATTGTTATTCTCAGCATACGTTTCCCATATTCTCTGGCTGTATCCTTGTGATCTTTACCAAGCTCCTGGCTGATAATGATGGTAGTAGCGTTGGCAAAACCGCGACAGGCGATGGCACCAATGTTTACCACCATAACAGCAACTGCATTTGCAGCAACCATATCATCGCCAATGTGGCCAAGGATCGCTGCGAACGCTGAACTGGCAAAGCTCCAGACAACATCATTTATCACAGCCGGAGAAGCAATTTTCATAAAGTCCCTGAACAGAATACCGGATTTCGCACAGAAATATTTTATCCGAAATCTGACATCGGAGCTGTTTAATGAATAGATGAGACAGATCAATACCTCTGCGATCCTGGCAATAACAGTACCAAGGGCAACACCGGTAACACCAAGCTTTGGAAGTCCAAACAGGCCAAAGATAAAGGTGGCATTACAAAATACATTGACGCAAAGCGATACAATGTATGTAACAGAAGGCAGCATTATTTTTCCGACACTTCGAAGGGCACTCATGAAAACCTGAGAGAAGCCCATAAACATAAAGGAAAATGAGACCACCTTCAAATACTCGCTGCCGGCAGCAATCGTATCCGGACTGTTTGTAAAAATCTTCATGATCGTAGTCGGCATGGAAAAGGAGATAACGAAAAATACAAGAGAAACGATCAGTGAGATCCGCTCCGCCAGGCCGAGAATCTTTTCTACTGTCTTTTTATCACCCTTTCCCCAGTACTGGGCACATAAAACCGAAGTACCTGTAGCCATACCATAATACAAACAGAAAAGAATAAATGTGTACTGGTTGGCAAGAGATGAAGCTGACATGGCAGTCTGGCTTACATATCCTAGCATTACAGTATCCGCAACATTTACTAATGTTCCGATCAGATTTTGGATCATGATCGGAAATGCTAATTTTGATGCATATTTTAAAAAATCTTTTTTATTCAGCATCGGTCAGATCCTCCGTGAATTCCGATAAGATATTTACTTATAAAGAACAGTATATCATATACCCTACAAAACCGCGAGGTTTTTTCAGTACTCTTTCCAATATAATCCTCAATTGTATACTATATTTCACCCTCTGGTCATATTTCCATTGTACATAAAAAAAACAATATCACTTTAACGCAAAAAATCATTCTATTTTTTCACTTCTATGATATAATATTTTATTGCGAAACTAATAAAACGAGGTGAACCAGGTGAAGAAAAAAACAATTGTACCTCTTATCGTTTTTTTACTGGGCATATGCCTTGTTGGTTTAATTGTATACAAAATAGACTCACATGAAACTGAACAACAACACATAAAAGCACAATTAAATGCAACAACCTACGGCGAACGTATAAAAAATGAGATTACAAATGGAATTGCGATCACAGATACGCTAAAGCAGGTCCTGATCAGTGAAAACGGAAAGATCAGTCAGTTTGACACAATTGCGGAAAATATTATGTCTGACGTTATTGAAAGCATACAGCTTGCTCCGGATGGTAATGTAACAGATATTTATCCTTCTGAGGGAACGGAAGCGAGTAAGATCGATCTGCTCCAGGATAAAGATCGCAGCAAAATTTCCTGTTACGCAAGAGACAATCACGTGATCATTACACAAGGTCCTTTCGATTTAAAACGGGGCGGCTGTGGAATTGCTGTCCGCAATCCAGTCTACCTGAAAGATGAAAACAACCAGGAATATTTCTGGGGATTTACCATTGTTATCCTGCGTGTTCCTGACATTTTTTCAGATGCGATCAGTGCACTTTCGGATTTCGGATATGAATACAGACTCTCAAAAACCGACGCTCCCTGGAGCGATACTTATAAAGTTGTTTATCAGTCAGACGACCAATTAACTCATACTGTTTCTTATGGTTTTACGATAGGGGAAGAGAACTGGAAATTAGAAGTAGCTCCTGAAAGCGGATGGAGAGACCTTAGATTACTGATAATCGTCGGCGGAATGTTTACTACTGTCGTTTTACTTTTCTCAGGTCTTACCCGGGTATGGTTAGTATCGAAAGAAAATAAAAACAAATTTCAAATACTGGCACACACAGATTCTCTCACCGATATTTACAACCGCTATGGATTTGATGAATTAGCCGAAAGGATGATCACTAAAAATCCAAAAACGCATTTTGTGGCCGCACTCCTTGATATTGATGACTTTAAGTTTATTAATGATATCTATGGACATGCTTATGGAGATAATGCATTAAAGAGTCTGGCAGATAATATGAAAGCTTTTTTCCCACCGGATACATTGCTGGGAAGAAACGGTGGTGACGAGTTCTGTATTCTTCTTCCAAATTATACCTGTGAAGAAGCAGAAGAACTATTACAGCAATTCACCAGACTTCCAAAGACATTCTCATATATGGGGAAAGAATATCCTTTTCATATTTCTCTTGGATATGCAGAATATCCGACATTTGCTTCCAACCGTTCACAGCTCATGCGCTGTGCAGATACCGCCCTTTACGAAATAAAACTTCATGGAAAAAACGGATGTATGGCTTACAGAGCAGGACTTTCATCAGGTGTTCGCAAACAGCTGGGATTTGCACTTAAAGATATTTCCGAACATCTTCCGGGTGCATTTATCATATACAGAGCAGACAAAGAAGATGATGAACTTTTTTATGCAAATCACGAGTTCCTTCATATGGCCGGATATAAAAATATAGATGAACTCTTTAGGCTTACAAAGAAAAGCTTCCGTAACCTGATTCGAGAAGATGAGCAAAAACAAATTGAATCAAGCATCTGGGAACAGATTGATAACGGCAATGAAAATGACTATATTCACTTTCATCTACGAAAAGCGGACGGAACTTACCTTTCCGTACTTGATCATGGAAGAATCGTGGAGAGTCAGCAATACGGACGAGTATTTTATGTATTATTTATGGACTGGGAGGATATGCATATTCATTACAGCGATAAGTTTTCAGAATAACAAATTCAAGTCGAGCAGTCACTCACCACCTGAAAGAGGCGGGAGTCTTCTCGACTGAGATAAATCTAGTCAATGTCATTCTACACGTAACTAACCGTTCTGAAGAACCTGTATCATTTTCTCAAAAGATTCTCTAAAACGCTCATTGTCCTCTGATGTTCGCTTTCTTGGTCCTTTTAAATGATTCTTTCTAGATGCCCTTCGTGCTTTCTTATTCAAATGCCGTTCCATAAGCATCTGGTCAATATTCTCATTGGTATACCATTTCCCAGATTGATGAATCGCATATGCACCTTTTCCAAGTGCCATTGCTGCCACTCCATAATCCTGCGATACAACAATATCACCTTTATGGCAAATACTGATCAATTTATAATCTACGGCATCTGCTCCGGCTCCAACTACAATCACCTCACTGTAGTCAGAAGATAACACATGGTTTGTATCACATAACAACGTCACCGGAACATTGTGCTCTCTTGCAACTTTTTCAATAATACCTACTACCGGGCAGGCATCTGCATCAACAAAAACTCTCATATTATTTTCTCCTTTATAAACGATTATAAACGATTTCAATCTTTTTTTGAAGATTTACTTCGTTGTCTTCCTCAAAGAACTGCGTAGCACCGCATCTTCAAAACTTCTTTTTGATGCATCAGGCATAGGTAAGTAGAGAAATGATTACGTAATATCTGAATTATTTTTTGTTGCAAATATAGCCATATTATTGCTGAATGTTCCTATATTGATTGAAACAGGCTCACCCGCAAGCATCTGAACTACAAAATCCTTTAATCCATCCATATTCACCGTCATCATTGTCATTTCCTCCTCTCGATAAGCATACTCTAAACTATTACGTTACGTAGGAGTCAATAGTTTTTCAAAGAAATTTTCAAAATTAAAAAGCTTGATAAACAACGATTTTCTTAATTCAACAAACTTGAATTTGGAACGTGCTTTATAAATTTTTTCCGATCTCCTCAAGTTCGTTCATGGAATCCTTGTTTTTTTCAAGTTCATCTCTGGCTGTTGC
>OLQC01000800.1_pt1 | contig 29571 bp, 19 predicted proteins | sample 1672471 | NCBI WGS metagenome assembly OLQC01 (sample SAMEA3136689, study PRJEB25190) | human gut metagenome | biome: human gut; feature: human-associated habitat; material: faeces | place: Austria | collected 2013 | reverse complement strand
CTATTTGTGTATACAATATACGTAATTTATATTTATTCATAAAAATAAAGAAATCCTATATTTTTCTTATTACATTTATTTTAAATAATTTATTATATCTATTTATAAAGTTGCATTATTTTATAAATAAAGGTTTCACTTAGTTTAAACTATGTGTTAGTGAAACACCTCATATAATAGTTTCCTTGTATAAATACTACCTTTGTTTTATCACCTTTACTTGATGTACAACCTGTTAAGCTACTTACCATTAATCCCATTACTAAAGTAAGACTCATTACCCTTTTTGCATATTTCATAGAAATCATCCCCCTATAAATTTATTTAACTTTTTTTAATCTCCACATCTTAGCTTGATAGTCTCCTTTTAACTCAGGAACATTCAAACCAATATTCATTAGTTCATCCCCACCAACTATTATGTTTTCTCCCAATATTTCATATTTTGAACTTTCATCTAATCCTACAAGTTTTAAAGAAATAAACTTAGAGTTAGGTTTTGCTAATGTTCTTACAAAGCTAACTATAATTTCTTCACAATCTTTAGATATAAACATCCAAGCTATATCATTGTTTTCAAATGGACTACTTAATCTGTAACATTTACCAAATTGTATAGTCTCTCTTATTTCTTTGTATAGTTTTACTTGTTCTTTTATAATTTCTTTTTCACTTTCAGGAAGCTTAGTTATATCTAACTCATAACCAAAATTTCCACTCATAGCAACTACTCCCCTAGTTTCTATAGGTGTAATTCTATCAACTTGATGATTAGGAACCGCAGATACATGGCATCCTATAGATGCATTTGGATAAACCATACTTGTTCCAAATTGTATCTTCAATCTTTCTATAGCATCTGTGTTGTCACTAGTCCAAGTTTGTGGCATGTAGTATAACATTCCTGGGTCAAACCTTCCCCCTCCACCTGAACAGCTTTCAAATAATACATCAGGAAATCTTGTAGTTATTTCCTCTAAAACTTTATATAAACCTAGTATGTATCTATGTGCCACCTCTCTTTGTCTATTAGCAGGTAATTTAGCAGAACCTATCTCTGACATATTTCTATTCATATCCCATTTAACATAAGATATTGGAGCTGATGATAATACCTCACTTATTTTTTCTATTATATAATTACATCGCACCGCATAATCTTTATTTTCCCCATCGACATCTTATTTAAAATCCCAATTCATCTGCCACAACAATAACACTTATACGTTTGGAAAATTTATAGCATCCGTCTATGATACTAACAATATTGCAGATTCTATTTGTACCACTACAATCAGAGCATTCACAAGTTTCATCGCATGGATTGCCATGATTAATCCGCCTTGAATTCAGCGGTGCAATACTTTTTGCACGTTTTACGCCTTCAGCAGCATCCTTAACAATTTTATTTGCTCCCACAACAACAATAACCTTTTTAGGGCCGAAGCCTATACAACCCGTTCGATTACCTGTACAATCTATATTGACAAGCTGCCCGTCCAACGTCACAGCATTTGTTCCTGTTATAAAAACATCAGAAAGAAATCCAAGCCTATATTTATGTAGCTCTTCCTCCCAAGAAGTGTTATTGAAACGGTCTATGAAGTCATATTTACCGTTTTTAATAAGTTCCATAATGCCGGTTTCTTGCAAAGTTACGCTACCTCCGACAGCAATCTGAGCACCGTCCGGAAGCATTGTTTCAACAAGTTTTCTTGCTTCCTCAGCATTCTCTGCATAATGAGCATCAAACTGTCTGCCGTTAAGTATATCTACAGCCTTTTTAGCCTTCTTTTGCAATGACCATTTTTTAACTCATTCATCACACATTCTCCTTCGCTATTTAATTAATTTTCTTATACAAAATACAATACTATATCTCATTACATTTCAACTTATAATTGTAATATTTGTCTTTGAATATTCACACTATAACAAAAAAATGCGAGAATGCATATTTACATTCTTGCACTTTTTGCTTTATTTAATGATTATAGCTTAATTTTTAAACCACAATTTCATTGTAGGATAGATTTCTTTAAATCTTCTATAAGCTATTTCATATTTCTTAACCAATTCTCCTTTAGGTTTATATATTTTATTCAATTTAGCTATTTTATTGCTTGCTTCACATACATCTTTGTATTCACCACAACCGACAGATGCGAGAATTGCCGCTCCAAACGCAGGTCCTTCTTCCTTTTCCATCGTTATAATGTCCATATTGAGCACATTAGCCATAATTTTACACCACAACTGACTCTTAGCTCCACCGCCGCAGATTGTTGAGCGTTTTATCTCTATCCCAAGTGCACGTGCAATCTCTATACTGTCACGAATTGCGAACGCCACTCCTTCAAGCACCGCTTGAGTCATATCATTTCTTGTTGTGTTCATGCTCATCCCAATAAACATACCACGTACATCAGGGTCATTGTGCGGAGATCTCTCACCCATAAGATACGGCAGAAAAAACACCTTATTTTCACCAAGCTGTTTTATATCTGCTTGACTTTCCGCATAGTCCTTTGTCCCAATTATATTTTCAAGCCACCATTTATTGCATGATGCGGCTGACAGCATACATCCCATAAGATGATACTTACCATCAGCGTGTGCAAAGGAATGAAGTGCATTATTGCTGTCCACAGAAAAATTATTCTGCGTAATAAACACCGTTCCCGAAGTGCCGAGAGAGATATTGCACTTACCATTACCTACTGCACCTGTGCCAACAGCCGCCGCGGCATTATCTCCTGCACCGGCTATTACTTTAACACTATCGCTACTAAAACCAAGTTCTTTGGCAACTTCACTCTTTAAAACACCTATAACATCGTAACTCTCAAAAAGCTTTGGCATAACGCTCTCATCTATACCGCATATTTTAAGCATTTCCTTTGACCAGCATTTATTTTTTACATCAAGCAATAACATACCGGATGCGTCCGAATAATCGGTTGAATGAATACCAGTCATTTTATAAGCAATGTAATCCTTTGGGAGCATTATCTTTTTTATTCGCTTGAAATTCTCCGGTTCATTTTCTCTTACCCAAAGTATTTTCGGTGCGGTAAATCCGGCAAATGCAATGTTTGCGGTATATTCTGTCAACTTCTTCTTACCTATTTCATTATTCAGATATTTACACTGTTTTGCACTTCTGCCGTCATTCCACAGTATTGCAGGACGTATTATTTTGTCGTTTTCATCGAGCATAACCAATCCATGCATCTGTCCTCCAAATGATATACCTTTGATATTCGATTTATCACAAAAAGCAGTTATTTCTTGTATACCTGCTTTAACAGCATTCCACCAATCTTGAGGATCTTGTTCTGACCAACCATTTTGCGGAAAATATATCGGATATTCCTTTGCAATGCTTTTTATAATATCTCCATTTGCGTCCATCAAAAGCATCTTTACCGCCGATGTTCCTAAATCAATTCCTATATAATATCCCATAATATTAACCCCACGGATTTTCTGTCTTATAGAGCATACCCTTCGGCTGATTAAAGCCGATTTCATCTACCGAAACACCAATGTATTTAAACACTTCAAACAACGCTTTACCGTGATGTCCGAATGCAACCGCACCATGATGCGGATAATTCTTTTCAATAAGAACATGACGGTAGAAACGTCCCATTTCAGGAATAGCAAATACACCAATCGAACCAAATGATTGTGTTGCAACAGGCAGAACCTCACCGTTTGCAATGTAGCCTCGAAGTTTTGCATCAGCGGTTGACTGCAATCTGAAGAAAGTGATATCGCCCGGAATAATATCACCTTCAAGTGTACCATTCGTAACCTCAACAGGCAATGAACGAGCCATTATTTTTTGGTATTTCATTGAATATGCCGCAAGCTTTGACGAACATGTATTTCCACAGTGAAATCCCATAAATGTATCTTTGTTCGTATAATTAAATTTACCGTCAATATCCTGCTTAAACATATCCGCAGGAACAGAATTATTAATATCAAGAAGTGTTACTGCATCCTCTGATACGCAAGTACCGATATATTCACTCAAAGCACCGTAAATATCAACCTCACATGATACAGGTGTTCCACGCCCCGTAAGACGGCTGTTTACATAGCATGGCACAAATCCGAACTGCGTCTGGAATGCCGGCCAGCATTTTCCTGCTATTGCAACGTATTTCTTACTGCCCTTATGTGATTCAATCCAATCAAGCAGTGTAAGTTCGTATTGAGCAAGTTTTGCAAGAATTTCAGGCTTTTTATTACCATCACCGAGTTCCTTTTCCATATCAGTCACAACCGAGGCTATTCTTAAATCACCATCGTGAGCATTGAAACTCTCAAACAGGTCAAGCTCCGAATTCTCCTCTATTTCAACTCCTAATTGGTATAACTGATAAATCGGTGCGTTACAGGCAAGGAAATTAAGCGGACGTGGACCAAAGGAAATAATCTTTAGGTCTGACAAACCAATAACAGCTCTTGCAATCGGAACAAATTCGTTAATCATATCTGCACATTCCTCTGCGGTACCAACAGGATACTCAGGAATATATGCTCTTACACCTCGAAGTTTCAAGTTATAACTTGCGTTAAGCATACCGCAGTACGCATCGCCACGGTCATCTGATAATGTGCCGATATTTTCCTCAGCGGCAGCCACAAACATCTTAGGTCCATTAAATTGCTGAGCAAGCATAGTTTCGCTTATTTCAGGTCCAAAATTTCCTAAATACACGCAAAGTGCATTGCACCCCGCCTTTTTGATGTCCTCAAGAGCCGCTTTCATATGTATTTCACTCTCTACAATACATATAGGACATTCGTAAATATCATCTGTGTCATATTTATCGGAATATGCTTTCACAAGAGCTTTTCGTCTGTTTACCGAAAGGCTTTCCGGAAAACAGTCACGGCTAACCGCAACTATACCTATTTTTACTTTTGGAATATTTTTCATAACTATTTTCTCCTTCTTATTTTTTGATGTTTACCGTATAACTGTCTTGATTCCAATCTACACCCCAACCGAGCTGTTCAGCAACAAATCTCACAGGTACAAATGTTCTGCTTTGTTGAATTACAGCCGGAGCATCGAGGGAAATATTTTTTCCGTTTACAACTGCTGTTTTCGAACCGATTGTAAGTTCTATTTTATTTTCATCATTTTCAACTGTTACAGTTTTAGTTTCCTCATTCCAATCTACATTAGCACCTAACGATTCGGAAATTACCCGTATCGGAACCATTGTTCTGTTATTTTCAATATACGATGATACATCTGATTTAATGTAAATACCGTCAAGTTTCAGAGATATAACCGGTGCAACATTGACTTTTACAGTCTTAACAGTCGCTTCCTTGTGATATTTATCTCTTGCCTCGGCTCTAAATACATATTCACCGCCTCGAACAGGTGTGAAATATATTTTATATCCGTCACGAACAGCACCTTCGGGAAGTTCTGATGTAAACGAAAACTCAATATCATCATTTTCCTTGTCATTTACGGAAAAATCAAGTTCAACCGTTTCCCCTTTTTGAATATCCGCTCCGACCATCTCACCGGTTAGGGTTACGTCCTCAACGTGAGCAGTATTGGTTATTTCTTTCTGAGCCGTCATACAAAAGCCGACATACATCACATCATCAGCATTTAGTGTAACCTTTGGCTTTGAAGTCTGCTGATATGTTTTGCCTTCGTCAAGACTAAACCAATATTCAATAACATTGCCCGTTCTGCGAATTACAAAATCAATAGGCACATTTTTACCGTTCATATCTCCTGCCCATGAACTTGTTGTGCTTTTTTCCTGCCCCTCGGTATGCGTAACCATCAGGATATTATTATTGTTAGAAAAATGTCTTTCCTCAAAGAAATTCGCATTATACAAATCCAGATTATCTGTTGCCATAATTCCAAAATAGTCAGAATCGTATGATGTTGAATCAAAACCCGTAAGCCGTGCATGAATTTCAAAATCTCCGCTTACCTCTTTATAAGCAAAGGTTTTCATGAGATTACCCTCACCCGACGGGCATACGGAACTAATTGCAAACTTACCGTTATCTTCTTTAAGTTCACCCTGTGCACTGCCGTAGTTCATCACTTTCCAATCGGCATCTTTTACTTCTCGGTTTTTAGCCGTAAATTCCGGCACACCATTAGATTTATATAAAAATACTGTATTTTCATTCTGTATTGCTGAAATCTCGGCTGATTTGTTCTGACCGTCTGTTAAGGAGTAGCCGTCAATAATAGGGGCTTCAAACAATATTTTCTCACCTTTTAAAATGGTTTTTGTATCAGAGTCCAAAATTTTACCGTCCGCCTCGTATACCGCTCCTACTGTAACTGTTTTGGCCGTTTCAAGAATCTCTAAAAGAACTGCTCCACGCGGTGCAACCTCTACTTTTATTCCGTTTTTATCCTCATAGACCTTACCTGAAATCAAGTCCTTTGCTTTCGTAACGCCGATTGTATCTTCCAAAGTGTATGTTTTTCCTGTCTGACCTGCCTCACTGTCGGTTTTTGACTGATTTATAGCGGCTATATATTTACCATAACGGGTTTCAACCATTCCGTCATATCGCGTATGTGTATAAGGAGCACCTGCTTCACTTTTATGTGAACTGTCCTGCCATGAATACACATCTCCTTGATGTGAACCTTTAACATCAACTATTCTCTCAGCGTCACCGCTCATAAGATGTATTCTTGTATTATCGTTATATTTCCAGCTGTCACGACGATAATTAAATGTTATATATCCTTTGTCCCCGTTATTTTTAAATACCATCGCCTGTGCATCCGCATCAAAAAACACAAAATCCTCTGATTTGTCATCCATAGGCAAAGGTTCGATTTTTCCGGCTTTGTCAAGCTTTTCGACTTCTTTATAATATTTCAGAATTTCCTGTGAATCAACAATTCTTGTATAAACATGAGGTGTATTACTTTCTATATCAGCCCTAAGAGTATCACTGTAACCTCTGTTATCCCTAATATACTGAGCTAAAAACGCAAGTGCACCCTGTGAATTGAGCTTTGTCGCCGTATAACCTGCTACGGGATATGAAATTTTCAGTCCATATCCGTTGTTTCTTGCCGAAGCATACACTTCAGATGTCAAAACGTTTTCACCATTTGAGTCAACTGACGGATAAAAGAAATATTTTGCACTTTCATATGCTCCATTAGCCGTTTTATCAAACAGAGCCTTTGTTTCCTTATCAAAGTATTGTGCACTTTCCGCATATTTATTGGTAATTTCTATAAGAAGCGGACCGTAATCACCTGCCCAGCCGCCATGCGATACACCGTATTCAAGTCCAAGAGTATTCTCATCCGAGAACCACTTTTCTCCGTCAGCCATTTCGCCATATTTATAATCAATCATATCCGTATACTGCTTTTCGTCATTAGGCTCATACGATGAATTCTCGGTTTCTCCCAAAAGTTCCATTGCTTTATTCGCCGAATATGCAAAGCCAAAATCTTGATTTGCCGTTCCCGCTCTGTTGGTAGGGGCATAGAAATCTCCGACTCCTCTTTCCGGATTTGCAAGCCTGTCTCTGAGTCTGCCAAACATATCCATATAATAGTCGCGTCTTGTTTTATCGTTTCTGCCTGTCAAATCACCATCTATTATCTCGTCAAGGTATCCGTCCCAGATGTGCTTAAACTCCTCATTATCTCCGTTTTCTATGTAGTTGTTGAGTTGTATAAACGACTGCATCATCGCGTCCACGCCAAGAGATAAAAGCGGCCACCATTCGCCTGTCAAACGTTCACCTGTACCGTCAAGCGATACTCCGAGCCATTTGCCCTTGTCTTCACCGGCAGTAAAATAGCACCAGCCACCCTTATTATCCTGTGCTCTTTGGTAAAAATCAAGAAGCTTTATGTAGCGGTCAAGCATTTCCGTATTATGATAATAGTCCTTTGAAAAATCAAACATAAAGGAGTTCGCTATTATCATTAAATTCGACATAGTGGACCAATTCTGATGATTTATAGCTTCGAGTGTGTGCCTGCGAGCCACCTCATCGCCGTTTCCCGAAAAATCCGCTTCCGAAACAGGCTTGTTTCGGATTACAGCACCCTCCATAAATGAGTTTTCCGCTGTCTTTTTCTTCTCCCATTCATCACCGTAACACTGCCATGACAGTACCTTTTTCGTCATATCATAAACTTCGTTTTGCAGATATTCATATGCGGTTTCTTTCTGCGTTTTTGCAGGAGTGCCTGTTATTTCATATCCGTTTTTATCATCCTGCGGAGTATAGTACGGTTCTGTATGTGAAGCTATTGAATATATGTATTTACTGTCCTCGGTTACATTTGAATAAACACTTGCCCCATACGCTTGAATTCGTCCTGTAGGAACAAGCTTTAAATCAACTGTTCCATCAGCTTTTACCAGCTGTTGAGGGATTTTCATTGTAGCATAGTAATATCTGCCCTTTGAGGTATTGCCGTTTTTATAATATCCATTATCAAGCTCGGAATACTCTCGTCCGGCAAACGGGTCAAAGACTGTCGTATCATCATTACCCGAATATAACATTATATTTCCACGAGCATACTGATTTCCCGATAAACGCACGGTTATATAGTTCTGACGTGCGATGTCTGCCTTTAAAGTAAAGCGTAAAAAGCCTGTTTCCTTCGGAGCATCCTCGGACGGTTTTAAAATCTGTCTGTAGCTTAAGCCGTCACCCAGCCCGCCGCCTGCATACTTTCCGTTTTCATCCTTATATTGGGCTTCAGCTTTTTCATCAATGCCTGTAATACTCATTTTTTCAGTTAAATTATGTTCATTTTCTGAACTGTCATCACCAAATACCAGCATATCCGTAACACTTGTGTCATACACGGTATTATCCTCCTTAGCTGACGCAACAAATGTTATACCTTGTGAGATAATTACTGCTACTGACAATATTATAGAAATGATTTTTTTCATTTTTATTTCTCCTTATAGCATAGCCGCCCCTATTATACCTGCATCATTAAAAAGCTTTGCGGCAACAATTTCTGTTTTCTTCATATATTTATTAAATCCATTATTCTGTACATACTCTCTTACCGGTTTTAACAAATACTCGCTTTCCTTGCTTATTCCTCCGCCGATAGCGATTACTTCAGGCTGAAAAGCATTTTCAATACTGACAATTCCGTCCGCAAGATAACGGGCATAATTGTTAACAACCTCAATCGCAGTATTATCGCCCTGTTTGGCAGCGTCAAAAGCGGTTCGTCCCGAAACCTCGCCCTCATTCTTTGCAATTTCGTGCATAATACTGTCATTATTTGCCGACATTGCAACTTTAGTCTGCTCAATAAGTGCAGTTGCGGAGGCATAGCTTTCAAGACAACCTTCTTTACCGCACGTACATTTTTTTCCGCCACTTACAAGTGTTATATGTCCAAGTTCTGCCGCTGCACCGTTAAAACCATGAAAAATCTTACCGTTTATAATTACTCCACTGCCGACACCTGTACCAAGTGTAATAAGAATAAATACCTTCGCCTCATTGCCATTTACGGTATATTCACCCAAAGCTGCACAGTTAGCATCATTATCAATGATTACAGGCAAATTCAAATGTTCCTTAAACCTTTGAGCCATGGGATAATGCTCCATCGGTATATTATTGGAATATACTACTTCGCCCGATTTTGAATCTATTGTACCGGGGCAACCAATTCCGACCGAGCTAAATTCTGTAATATTTAATCCGCTTTCAGCAATAAGTTTTTTTGCAAGAGATGCCATATCCGCAACGATTTCATCTGTCGGACGTTCTTTATATGTGGGAACAGAATGTTTTATAAGTATCTGTCCATTTTCATCTACTATACCGGCAGCTATATTTGTACCACCTAAATCAATGCCTATGTTATACATCTGACAATTCCTCCCTTTACCAAAACAGCTCCTTAAATCCCTTAAGCTTATAAATAGCTTCCGTATAATAATAGTCACCGTAAATAATCGCTGTATTAAGACCGGCTTCTCCTCTGCCCGGATAATATGCTTCCGAGCAGTAATCAAGCAAATTATCCTTATCTGTCGTATAATCCGCCGCTTTTTCATCAAGTGCTTTTAACAGTTTTAGAGCTGCGTTCAGATAATTCTTTTTGTCATACTCACTACACGTTTTTGATATTTCCAAAAGTCCGCAAGCCGCACAAGCCGCCGCTGTTGCGTCATATATCACAGGTTCTGGCGGTTGTCTGAAATCAAGCGGAACAATCCAGTCGCTTTGCGCTGCACAAGCGATAAAAGCATTTGCAACTTTTTTTGCTGTCATAAGGTACTTTTCATCACCCGTATGTATATATGAAAGCGTGAAACCGTATATTGCCCATGCCTGACCTCGTGTCCATGTTGAACCATTCTCATATCCTTGTCCTCCGAGTGATTTTACAATGCTTCCGTCTTTTGGGTCAACCTCGACTATATGATGTGATGTTCCGTCGGGACGTATATGAGTTTTCATAACGGTGTTTGCGTGATTTATCGCCATCTGCTTAAACCTATCATCGTTATGCTCTTTCGCCGCCCAGTACAACATAGGAATATTCATCATTGAATCAATAATCAGCTTATTGTAGCCATCTGTATCACTATCCGCATTCCATGAACGCACATACTTTCCTGCCGGATTATAGCGTGCAGCAAGGAAATCGGCGGCATACAGTGCACGAAGCCTTGATTTTTTATTCCCCGTCAATCTGTAGTTCACTCCCGCACTTATATGCCACATAAAGCCTACATCGTGATGTAAATGGTCATATTCCGCAAACGCTCCGTCAAGCAAATTCTCAGCATTTTCTGCAGCTTCCTTATATAAGCCATCCCCTGTGCCTACATATAAAAGCCACATATATCCCGGCCAAAAACCGTTTGTCCACCATGACAAATCATATGGCCATTTACCCGTGGCACAATCATCAAAATCTCCGTTTTCATCTGTTGTGTACGGAATTTTATTTATATTTTTCTTAGCGACAGTTTTCATTTTGGCATCAATTTTGTCCCATACACCGTCAACCCATTTTTTATCCTCATTACTTAAGTTATACATATCTATCTATCCTTTCATAAAAATAGGAACCGTTCAAAAACTGTATGTTTTTTGTGCGGTTCCCTTTCTGTCTGTTATTTATTCTTATTTGCTAAAAACTCATTTATCTGGCGAATTGCCTCTTCTCTTATTACATCAAGACCGTTATCCAGACATTTGTTTATATTTTCGTTGAGTTTTCCGACAGGGTCGTCAAGGGCCCCATGTGCTAAAGCCGTTTCAACCTCGGATTTAATACCGGATACTACCGTAGATTCTGTCTGAAGCTTAGATGTATCAAACATAAATCCTGCCAATGGGCTTTCATAGTAAGCGTTTCTGTCAAGGTCATACTTTTTGTATTCGTATATATCCTCATCAAGAGTATCAAGGAATCTTACATAATTCGGATTCCATGTCAAAACATAGCCAGGGAAAGAATATGCTTCATTATCATCACTCTTTATTTGCTCATATCTGTCGTCACCGATTGCTTTCCAATCCTCGCCTTCAACTCCAAGTTCGAACAAATCATGGTTTGTAGAATTTGCATAGAGCCAATCAAGGAATGTAAGTGCTTTGTCAACCTTCTTTGACCATGCAGGTATACATATAAAGTTATTTCCTTGAAGATTTGTCACTCTCGCTTGAGGCTTCATATTCTTTACATCATTATTTATAATGAACACACCCAGTTCTCCGTCAGGAATAGACGATGCGAAATCCGTCATTTTCTGTTCATAAGTATCAAGATTGTCTACCATTGCAGCAGCCTTCATTCCTGTCACCATTGCCCATGCGTCCTTACGGTTTAACGAATCTCTTTCAAGATATTTGTTCCATTCTCTTAGTTTTTTTAGTCTTGCAAGTCCAAGTTTTTCTCCATCTCGATACTGCTCAGGAAAAGCGGAAAATCTGTCTAAATCCTCACCCTGATATACAATATCTACTACCTTTGTATTATCCTCGTTAAGTAACACATAAGCCATTGCACCCAAATTCAATGATACTATATGATTTTTTGCAAGTTCTACATTGTAATCATCTCTGAATAGTGAGTAGAAACCTCTTGATGCCGATACTCCAAACGGTGTCATACCGTTTAGGGACTTATCTGCAAGAACTGCATCTAAAAAGCTCTGCAATTCGTCATAAGAATTTATCTGTCCGTCCGAACCGATATTGTATTTTTTGGCTAAATCTTTTCTGTAGTATACACAATCGATACCATTTCCGTATGTTCTCATCATAGGCAATCCGTAGAGATGTCCGAAATAATGGTTTGCATCTACAATTTCCTTCGGAAATGCCTTTGTCAAATTCGGATATTTGCCATTTTCAATGTATTCCTCAAGCGGAACATACATTTCATAAGCGGCAAAATTCTTTAACTTGTTAAACGGTGCATCGAATACTATATCGTAGTTTTCGGAGCCAATCATACGAAGATTAAGTTTTTCCTTGTAATCGCCCTGTGAAACCCATTCAACATCTATATGTACCTTTGTTTCCTTTGCACCTGTTTCCTCATACTTTTCCAGTACTCTGTCCCAGCCTGTAGGCTTTGTACCGGAAAGCATGATTTTTATTGTATCTTCATCGTTTGACAAATTGCCACAACCTGCAAGCAATCCGCAGGATAGAACCGCTGCCAAACCAAATGATATAATTCTTTTTAATTTCATCATAATCCTCCATTCTGCTAATAATATTAACCTTTTACACTACCTACTGTCAAGCCCTGTACAAAATATTTCTGCAAGAATGGATACAGCAGAACAATAGGTCCTATTGTAACAACCGCCGTAGCCATCTGCGTTGTTTCCGCTGGAACAAGCCCGTCTGTTACAACTCCGGCTTGAGCTGCGTTTTGCTGAACATACTGAATATTTTTCTGTATCTGCATAACAAGGTATTGTAGAGGGTATTTCCAATCTGTATGTATGTAAAGAAGTGCTTTATACCACTCATTCCAGTATGCAAGTGCATAGAACAATCCGACCGTTGCAATACCCGGAAGCGATACAGGAAGGATAATTGAAAACAGTATTTTTATATCGTTTGCACCGTCTATGCTTGCCGATTCCGATAGTGCTTCGGGAATACCGTTAAAGAAATTCCTCATAAGCAACAGATTCCACGCATTTACAAGAGACGGTAATATCAATGACCACAAAGAGTCTGACAAGTGCAGATATCTTGTAACCCAAAGATATGTAGGAACAAGTCCGCCGGAAAAAAGCATTGTAAAATATATGAAAAATGCAATTGCACCTCTGTAATGCATATTTTTTCTTGAAAGAGCGTAAGCACAAGCACAGGTAACAAGCATACTCAAAACTGTTCCTACTACTGTTATAAATATTGTAACTCCATACGACGGAATTACCGTTCCCGATTTAAACAAAAGCGAATATGCCTCTATTGAAAATTCTTTAGGCCAAAAACAGTAACCAAACTGATTAAGGCTTGCTTGCGAAGTAAGCGAACTTGATATTACGAGTATAAACGGAATTAAACACGCAACAGCAAATCCTATAATAAACGCATGAACTATAATTTTTTCAACTATGTCACCCTTAGAATTTTTGATTTTTTTCTTTGTTATTTCTCTTGCCATGATAGTAAACTCCCCCTTCTTAGAATAATGCCGATTCCGGACTCCACTTATTTGCTACCTTATTACATAGCACAACAAATCCAAAACCGAGTATCGACTGTATCAGACCGACTGCCGCCGTCTGACCCATTGACGGGTTTTCAAGAAGCTGTCTGAAAAGATATGTATCTATTACGTCCGTTGTCGGATAAAGTATAGAATTCGAGCCGACCATTGCATATATCATACCGAAATCACCATTGAATATTTTACCTACACTCATTATAGTAAGCATTATAATGGTATTTTTAAGCATTGGGAGTGTAACCTTAAATATACACTGTGTTTTTGAAGCTCCGTCAACTGCAGCAGCTTCATATATTGATGCATCAATTCCTGTAATCGTTGCAAGATAAACAATCGAGCCAAAGCCCGCCCCCTGCCAAACCTTCAAAATAACAAGAATTGCCGGCCATACTGACGGAGTGTTATAAAACTCAATAGTTTTTCCGCCGACCATAGTAATAAGTTGATTTACAACACCATTCGCCGAAAGAATCGCTACTGACAGCATCGAAACGATTGTCCATGACATAAAATGCGGTAAAATAACTATTGACTGAGTTATTTTCTTAACCCATTTATTTGATATTTCCGCAAGCATAATAGCTATTGCAACTGACGTAATTGTTGTAGCTGCGATAAACAGCACATTAAGAAACAGTGTATTTCCCGTAACCGTTATCCAGTTATTTGTTGCAAAGAATGCTTTGAAATTTTCAAGTCCCACAAACGCACTTCCCCATATACCTTGAAGCGGTCTGTAATCAACAAAAGCAATATAAAGTCCCGCCATCGGTATGTACGCAAAGAGAACGAAAAATAATATTGCCGGCAGACATAACAGATATAACCACGGATTTCTTTTTATGTCCTGGAGAAGTGTCGGTTTCAAACTTCTGTTTACCGACCTCTTCTCTTTAACATTTGTTTTGGCTGATAATGTTTTCACAGCAAAGCCACCTCCATTAATTTTTTTGTTTTGTTAATATAACTATACCGCATAAATCGTCCGACTTCAACTTTGTAAATTTCTATTTTTATTTGTTTTTTCACAATTTACGTTTTTTTCTTAAAAAACAAAGTTAATTTTCATTTATTTGTGCAACTTGCAAAGTTATCTTTGCATTCTTGACATTTATACTGTGAAATGTTATACTAATTGGTGTTATATTAATTTAAGTAACTACTTATTATAAATGAAAGGGTTGTTTTTTATTTTGAATTTTTTTAATATAAAAGAGTTTCTTTCTCAGATTAAATCAAACAGGTTTCTTAAAAACACTGTTATTACATATACTATAATTGCCTGTGCACTGTTTCTCGCATTTTCATGCATAACAACTGTTCTTATGTCGAAGGCTGCAATCCGTCAACTTACAGATGCAGAACAAAAAATGCTTGAGCAAGCTGAAAACACCTCTGAATCAATACTAAAAAATATAAATTATTCAATAACTGATACCTTTGAAAATAATAAAACTATTCAGGATGCACTTTTAAAGCCTTATTCACCGATTTTATCGCTCCAAACCACTGACGCAATATCTGCAATTAAACACAGTTTCGATACTATTGACAAGGTTTATCTGTTTAATATGTCAAACGACGTTATTTATACCGGTGAAACTCCTGTCTATTCTATTGAGGATTTTCCTGATCAGGAGCTTATTTCATATGTAAGATATGTCAGTAAATATGATGTAAATAAACCAATGCTTATAAAATATGAAGATGAAACTTCTCTCGGGAAAATATGCGAAAAAAGAATGTTGGTATCTGTTTACAAAATAGACAGTAGCAGCGCTATGGCTGTATTGATAGATTCTGACGCATTTAATTCACTTGTAAATGCTCCGTCGACTCATACTAACCAGTCAATGACAATACTTAATTCCGATGGAATTGTTATATCGTCAACAGATGACACTCTTTTTGGAAAAGACTTGTCTGAGAATAAAATTTATCGAAAACTATTGTCTCAAAACAAAAATAACGGCACTTTAAAATATCGTTCAAAGATATATTTTTATCGCGCGGCACAAACCATGAATACATTTTACATAAGTGAAATAAGACGTTCTGATATAATAGGTTCATTTGCAATACAATTTATCTTTGTACTTATGTTCGGTCTTATCCTTATATTCCTACTGTTTGTAAGCAGTATAAGACTCAGTGCGTCAATATATCGTCCTTTCAGACGTTTACGCCAAAGTATCGGAAATCTTCTCAATATTGACGATAACATAACAGAAACCGGTACAGATGAAGACTTAAACAAGATTTCTCAAAATCTTTCCAATATAAAGTCGAAATATGACGCTATGCAGACAACAGAAATGCTTTATACTACATCAAAACGAAATGAGCTTGTATATAATATTATAAGCGGAGCATATAATTTTGATATGGATACTCTCACGGAATATAACATAAAATTTCCGCATCCATATACCACAATTATTCTTTTCCGTTTAGATAATGCAAAAAAAATAAAGCACAGTGATATAGGGCTTATGCAATACGGAATTGCCAATGTTGCAACTGAAATTATGACAACTGACAATATAATTTCATACTCCACATCATTCGGCGGCGAATATGACATTACATTCATTGTGAATCACAATAGCAGCGTTTTTGACACTGCTATTATTGAGCAAATTCAAAAATACATAACCGATATATTCGCTGTTACAGTAACCGCTTCATATGATACAGTATCTCACGATATTGACAATATATCAGAAGCTTATCGAAATGCCGAGTATTCAATGCAATACAGATGTGTAAAAGGTCATAATAGTATAATCAGCTATTCTTCGTTGAAAAACACAATTAAAACTTCTAATATTGCATATCCGCACGAGATTGAAAAAGAAATTGTGAATGCTATAAAATCAAAAAATTCAGATGCAGTTACTGTTGCCGCAAAGAAATTTATAGAATATCTTTCCTCTCTGCCGTATATGTATATAACCGTATATTCTTGTATGTTTATTATGACTATTGATATGTATGCACCGAATTCAAATGATAATAACAGTGACGCTATTGCTGATGATTTAACAAAATTAGAAACAATAGATGCTTTACTTCCTATTATACAAACAAAGTGTGCCAATGCAATAGTCGAGGATGATACAGTTTCATCAACAAAATATAATGTCATAGCAAATAATATAGAAAAATATATTGACGAAAACTACACCGACCCGAATTTATCTATACATATTATAGCTACCTATGTCAATAAAAGCGCAAACTATACGCGTAATATTTTCAAACAGATTAAGGGTATTTCCATATCCGACTATATCACCAAGAAGCGTTTTAGCGAAGTATGCCGATTGCTTATTGAAACCAATCTGACAGCTCAAGCAATAAGCCAACAGACAGGAATGAGTTCCGGAAGCTATTTCTATACGGCATTTAAAAAATATACCGGATACACTCCGGAACAATTCAGAAAAAAATATATCGGAACCGATTTTAATCCGGATAAAATTTAAAATTTACACTCTCCGTCAAGGATTTTCCTTGACGGAGTTTTTTGTTTGATTTTTAATTCTATATTTCAAATTTAACAATATATATTTTTTCAAATATCTCATAAAACCGTTAATTTTTCAGCTTTTATGCTAAAATCTCCGATGATATAATCAATATAACAAAATATATTGGAGGTATTGGACTATGGATTTATCACCTGTAAAACTAACACCCGCAATTAAGGATTATATTTGGGGCGGCAGAAAGCTGATAGATGATTTTAACAAGAAAACAACGCTTGACCGTGCAGCCGAAAGCTGGGAGCTTTCAACTCATCCTGACGGACAAAGTATAATAAAAGGCGGAGATTTTGACGGTAAGACACTGACTGAGTATATCTCCGAAAACGGTTCTGATATTCTCGGCGAAAATGCAGAAAAATTCGACTTCTTTCCTATTCTGATAAAGCTGATTGACGCTAAGGAAAATTTATCGATTCAAGTACATCCCGATGATGAATACGCACTTAAACACGAAGGTGAATACGGAAAAACAGAAATGTGGTATATCATCGACTGTATGGATGACGCTTATTTATACTATGGTTTAAACCGTACTGTAACCAAAGAAGAATTTTTAAAGCATATAGAAGACAACACAATATTAGAAGTTCTTAACAAAGTACCGGTACACAAAGGCGATGTATTCTTTATCCCCGCCGGCACAATACACGCAATATGCGGCGGCATTTTAATCTGTGAAATCCAACAAAATTCTAACACTACATATCGCGTATATGATTATAACCGCCTTGGAGCGGACGGCAATCCCCGTCCTTTGCATATTAAAAAGGCGGCAGAGGTATCTATGCTAAAGCCCTCACCTAAATATATCCGTCCTGACAAGGATACACTTGCCTCATGCAAATACTTTACCGTAAAGCATCTTGCTTGTGTAAATAAATTATTCATTGATACAAATGAAAAATGCTTTCAATCCATTATTGTGCTTGACGGTCAAGGAAGCTTAACTCTTGGCGATACGGTAATAGAGCTTAATAAAGGCGACAGCATATTTATACCGGCTCAAAAGGGTAAATGTACCCTTGACGGAAATTTTGAATTTATATTATCATATGTATAAAGGAGATGGTATAATGATTTTTAACCCAAAATCCTTCGGCGCTAAGGCTGACGGCTCACACGATGACACAAATGCAATACAACAAGCAATAGACAAAGCTTTTTTCTCCGGTGGCGGACGTATTGTGCTAAAAAACGGAGTGTTTCTGTCCGGTACTATATACCTAAAATCTAATATTTCTCTGGAAATTGACGCTTCGGCTTGTCTTTTGGCAAGCCCGGATATAAACAGTTATGGCTCCGATACACATCACAATCGTTATCGAAACGAACCCGAACTTGACCGTTGCTTTATATTTGCTGAAAATGCCGATAATATTGAGTTGTGCGGCAACGGTATTATAAACGGCAATGCAGAGTTTTTTCCGAACAGCAACAACATATACCGTCCGATGATGATTAGATTTCTGAATTGTCGAAATATCCGCCTGCATGATTTGCGATTGTATAATTCTGCAGCTTGGACTACAGCTTTCCTGGACAGTGAACGTATTTTTATAAGCAATATTGATATTAAAAACAGTAAAAACTACAACGGTGACGGTCTTGACTTTGACGGCTGTTCGCATATTTTTGTTTCCGGTTGTTCTATACAAGGTACTGATGATAATCTATGTCTGCAATCAAGCAGTTTACCGGTAAATGATGTGCATATATCCAACTGCTCATTTTCATCTGTTTGTGCCGCAATTCGCATAGGGTTAAAATCTATTGGTTCAATATCTGATGTTCATATATCTCATTGTTCAATGAAAAATGTATGGCGTGAAGGCATAAAAATTGAATGCAGTGAAGGTGGCAATATATCAGATATTAACATTCAAGACATAACTATGAATGATGTTTCACGCCCAATATTTATATTGCTCAATAATCGTTTTGAACCTGATGACCTCGGAAGTTCTCTTGAACTTGACCATATCCCTGAAATCGGTACTATGTCTGATATAATTATTTCGGATATTATCGCTTCAGACAGCGACGAAATGCGAAATACTCACTATAGATTTGACGACGATGTTATGGGAAGTCCCAAATTTGCGGGAATACGCATAGATGCCGAAAAGAATCACCCAATTCGCAATTTAACACTTCGTAATATTTCATATAAATTTATCGGCGGAGTTAAGTTATCGGATATTCCAAACGAGTACCCGGAAGTAATTGACAAGTTAATTGATTGCGACACCCTATCATCAGAAAATTATTATCCGGACTGGAGTCGTGCCTCATTTATGGATATACGCAACATTATCGGACTGAATGTTCGCAATATACAATGCTTTGCCATTTATCCCGATGAACGCCGGGGTATTATAACCGAAAATGTACAGTTTTCAGATAATTCTGATAATTTATGATAAAAAACTAAGACATCTGTTAATTTTTTAACTTTCATTTTAAAGTTATTTATGGTATTATAATTACAGTGAAACGTTGCTTTTCTCTCTCTTTCTTTCTTCTTAACCCCCTAGCAACGTTTAACAAATACCCTATAAAGTTTAAATAAATAAGCTGAATTGCCTTGTGCAATTCAGCTTATTTATTTAACTTATTCAGTTGTTTCTGTCCGCAGACATTCTCCGTTCATATACTCGCTTACCTTAACCGATATGTCATCTTTATCCATATTTTTTGCCTCTATAACCTGTTTTCTTCCGTCAGAGAGCAAAACGGTTATTGTATTTTTCGCTGTATATTCAACAGATTTAATCATCCGTTCAGTTTCATACGGCTCCAAAACGCTTATAAAACTTGCTTGCTTACCGCATTTCCTCTGTGCAACAAATCTACGTCTGTCTTTTTCGTCTCCTACAGGATAATCACTTCCTATATCAGCTACAAATCTTGCTGCACCCAATCCTGTTAATGATATAGTAATAACTCCCTCTTTGGATTTATCTATTACATCAGCCGGCACCGCCTTTTTATATTCTGTCATTTCTATTTTAACCGGTCCGCCGCCGTAATCAACTCCTATGCCTTTGCCACAGTCTACATTTTCTGTTTCATATTCTATATCAGAAAGATATAATTTATCACCGTTTTCAAGAATAAAATGCGGATCTCCCCAAAATATACTCTTAATAGTTTCGGGAACATTATCATGCTCAACCTTTCCGTCTTCTGCACGAACGTAAAGATTTAGCGTGTTCCTGCCCGCAATATCAACATCTATATGATGTTTTCCGAATATCCATGCACCAAATTTATCCTCTTTAAGTGTTTCTCCGTCTGCTGTTACTCTGTAGAACAGTCTTTTAGAAATAGGATAATACTCCGGATCACAACCGACTATAAGTTCGGAATTGTCTGCTGACACATAATATAAGTCGCAGTGCTCCACTCCGCATACATTATGTCCGCTTCTGAATGGGTGTTTTCCTATCCATGGTGCCTTTCCGCTTTCCGCCTCAGTATATTCATACTTAAATGACAGTCTTGCAACGCCATTTTGATTATATCTGTCAACCTCTGTTATAAACTGTGCTGATGATAACGGATTTTCTGTGAGCTGATTTGTGTGAGTTGTCTTTTTTATTTCACCATTAATTTCTGAAAGTCCTTTCAGATGGTATATGCAGTCATAATCATGCTTTTCCGAACCGTTCATATAGTCAAAACATACAATATAATCATCCGTAAGCACCATACATCGGCGTTGCTCAATCGGCTCTGTAAATTCGGTTCTGCTCGCATATGGCGGAGCATCATCAGGAATTGGCAAATAACGTCCTTCTACCCATGTACGCTCTGCAAAGTCTTTCTCGCCATTTAACACACGCCAACCTCCATACGGCGGATTTGACCATTTTGCGTAATTTTCTATCGCAGTAGCTTGAAAAAGCTTACCGCTATGGAATAATATGCGTTTTGCTTCGCTTGGATCTTGCATTTTAAGGTCTGTCGTAACCATATTATGAGTTAAACTTGTCTGCACAAAAAACTTGTACATATATGTTCCATATGCGTACCATACATTTTCAGGATTAAATAAAGAACGACCGTTACGACTTACAGCATTTAATGCACATCGGTCATAATGTCCGTGAGCACCCCCGTGAGAACCGTATTTTAAACTCGCCTCTATCTGGTCTTTATCCTCCCTATCCTCCGTGTTTGTACGAAGAATAGCAATTCCTCCATTGTCAAAATAGCAGGATTTATGGCAATAGTCATTCGGTATATCGGGCAGTTCCCCTTCACCGAAAAATAAATCTCGGTGTGCATTTTCGGCATTAAGTATTATTTTTGCATATTCAGGCTTTTTATACAATGTATATGCAATATCATATCTTGAATCATATGAGGCTCTTGACGCTCCCTCAAACATTTCCTCTGAACTGTCATTGACGCCCTGTGCAACACTTCTGTAATTAGCCACTGATACAAGACTATCCCATAAATCTTCTATACAGTTATAATTTTTAGCTGTGCCGCCGTAAATATCCCAACTTAAACCGTCAACATGATTTGCCCGGAAATTAACTTGATTTGAGTAATTGGCATTTACCCACCACTGTGCGATATTTATACCCCATGGGCGAAGTGCAAGAGAACATTCCGAGAACAATCCCGCAACCATTTGATTGTAACCTATTGAACACTCACACCACCAGCCGTCTGACATTACACCGGCACGTAAATGCTCAAGTATTCCGCCTATGCCAAAGGTGAAACGTTCAATTTTTTCTCTGTCTTGAAGTGCCATGGCACAGTAAAGTGCACCTGTTGACTCTGCAAGCGACCAATTTGATATTCCTCCGTCACTAAGTGCCCAGTCAAGAAAATCTATAAATAATCTGAATGTATAGTGTATATCCTCATGGTCTTTTGCAGTTAGGACACCTATGTCATGGATAATATCATATGCTCTTGCACAATATTTAAAGAACTCTCCCTCATGCACAAGCTGTTGTGAGCAGGCTTTCATTCGTTTAGGATAACCGTTTTCTCTGTCACTTAAAAGTCTTAAAAACTTTGCACTTTTCTCGGCAAACTCATATTTCCCTGTAAGCACATAGCATATTGCGGCATTAAAGCAATGCTCAGAATTTTTAGTGATAAACATTCCGCCGGCGTAATCTCCTATTTGCGGGACTTCCCATTCTTCAGCTCGCTTTATATATTCATCGGCAAGTTTTTTTGCCCATTCATAATTCTCAATTTTATTCTTAACTTTCTCCCAACCGTCGGGAGTATGTAATATGTACGGATGTTCCATGTGGCGGACACTGTAAAATTCAAGAATTTGTCCTAAATTGCCGTCACCGTTCGGAACAACGTGAACTCGATGCTTTTCAAAGCCTCCTTTTGCAATGCGGTCATTCATAATGACTTTAATATAGCATTCCTTTTCCTCGAACGGTTCCAGAACAATTTCATCTTCTGTTACATATGGAGATAGTACCTCCCAACCGTTTTTTTCAAACTCAAAGCTTATAGCCTGTTTTTCATCAATGCAGTTTACAACTTGAAGCCTGTACTGTATTTCTTCTCCCGGTTCAGCGGATTTAGACATAACGTGTGCATGAGCATACACACCCTTACCCTTTAATGCCATTAAATTTTTTACAGGCTTGTTTATTTCTACGCTCCTCAAATATCTCCACTTTGCAGGCATAGACGAAAGCAAGTCAAATTGATTTAACGGTGCGACAAGTTTTACAATGCCATCGCCGTATATTGTCGCTTTCCATGTATAATAGTCTATAATTTCCTCTGCGTTGATTTCACCGAAATCAAGCAAACCAACCTTTACTTCAACAGTTTCCTTTCCGTGAACCTCCGTTTCAAAGGACAGTCCGTACCAGCCGAACAAATCAGCCGTATAATCGTTTTCAGGCACTAAACCGGTACGTCTCCAACTGCTTTTATTTGGTGTTCTCGGATAAATATATGAATTCGCTACTCTATCCCACTTATCCATTTTTAATATAAATTCTGACATAGCTTAAAACCTCCGATTATTTTGATATAATGTTTGCAATTTTTTTGCAGTTATCATATAACTTTTGCGTTTTTTCAGGTGAACGGTAGTTTTTGCGGACAGCAAGATACAAATCTCCGTCTGTCAAACCGTTTTCTTTGAAAGTGTTGCCCGACAGTATTTTAACGCCGTATGCTTTACCGTCCGAATAATAGATATTATCATCACTTGTTACGCCATCGTACCATTCTTCAACCGGAGTAAACGCTTCATCACCAAATGACTGTTCTATTATTCTGTCAAAACGTTTCTTATCCATTAGGTACAAAAGAGCATCTTCTTCCTGTAATTGCAATGTAAAACGCGTATCATATGCACTGTCAGTTGTATCGTCACCGATGAATATTAACTGATAAACGTCAGTCGTTACTTCTCCGTCTTCATTAATATCATCTCCTGCATTGTTTATGATATTTTTGATTTTTTCAACGTCATCATCACCGTACAAGTAGTCCCCTGCAACCGTCAGTGTTACATCATAATGAGGTGTGTTTCTTATCTGAAACACAGTAAATACGCCAAGTACGATTGCCACTATAAAAGCTATTATATACCACTTGTAGTAGTTCCAGATGTATTCAAAAAATTTCGCCGTGAATTTTTCAGGCTTTTCTCCGTATTTCTCAGCCATTTTTATTCTCCAAATTAAAGTATTCAAAAGTCGCTTTCTTTTCTCTCATGTACATATCTTGAACGCATATTCCGATTACCGCTCCCGTAAAACCAAGATATACATTTTCATCTGTTACAACTCTCATATCTTTTACGGCACCGAATTTCTTTTCGCCACTGCCATCATTATAGGCAAACTGCAAATCACTTTCGTTAATGTATGCCTTTAATGTTACGGAGGTGTCGGAAATCACTTCTTGTTCATGGGTATATTCAAGCTTATGGTGATTACAGGTAAGTGTGTTTATTGTCCTTTTGCCTGTATCATTCGAGCATGAAATATAAAGATAATGCCAATGACCTGTATCGTACATAACAATAAGTCCTGCCATATGCTTTTCACATTCAGGTTCAAACTCCAGCTTAGTTTCCGCCGTCATATTCCGTTCCTCAATACGGTGTGCGATAAGTGATTGCTTGAATTTGCTTAAAAGCCCATCACTACCGGCAACTGTAAGCCCTTTTCCGCTGAAAGTAAGTCTATCATCAATCGGTCCTCTCAAAGCCATCAGTTCTTTGTCAAGTGCCATTTTAGTTTTAAAATCAAAATTAAGGTTTCGCTCTTGAGCCTTTTCTTCTGTATTTGACGGTTCTTCTATATATCTTGATGGATTATTACCCCCATGTGACAGTCTAAGCCAGCCATCTTCGTTCCAATATACCTTCTCAATACAGGTTTCACGACCGCAGTATGTTGTCTTGTCCTCACTGTCATTATATCTTGAACCAAGATGAACCATATATATTTCTCCGTCAGGTGTTTCAACAATATCAGCATGACCTGCCTTTTGAATATATAAGGAATCATTATCACGCGAATGTAAAAGTATCTGAGGATCGTCCTCATACGGTCCCATAAGATTATCGCTTCTCGACATCTGTGCGCTGTGCCTCCAGCCCGTACCGCCCTGTGCCTTTAAAATATAATATTTTCCGTCATGTTTAAATATATGTGTTCCTTCAACAAGCTCATTATGCGGCTCTTTGTAGAACTGTTTTACTTCTCCGACAAGTTTTTTTTGATTATGGTCATATTCCTGCAACCACAGTCCGTTAAACCGTTTCCCCTCTGCATAATGATTGTCAAGGTTTAACAGCCATTTTTTGCCGTCATCATCATGAAACAGTGATGGGTCAAAACCGAGCGAATTAAGATAAACAGGCTCTGACCATTTGCCCGATGTAATGTCGTCCGTATAGACAAGATAATTATCTGTCGTCATGAAAGGTCCACGTTCTTTCACATTGGTATATACCAAAAACGCCTCATTACCGTCATATGATAAACACGGTGCCCATATTCCGCCGCCGTCAGGCACTCCCTGCAAATTAAGTTGTGATATACGATTAAGCGGATAATGGTCTAATCGCCAGTTTTTCAAATCCTTTGACGAATATACCGCAACTCCCGGCCACCATTCAAATGTCGAAGTGGCTATATAATATGTGTCCTTTACCCGTATAATTGACGGGTCGGGATTAAATCCTCTTATTATCGGATTTTCAATCATTTTATAACATCTCCTTGAAAGTTTTATCTGATTATATTATACAATAGTATACCGATAATGGAATATATAAAAAGATACGATATTGTACGATTTTTAACACAAAAAATCTGACAGCAGCTCAAAACCACTGTCAGATTTCATATTTTTTATTTCTCCAGCATCTCTTTCTGTATATTTTGCACAGCATAAAACTCAAGCGGAAAACGAGTTAATACAATTCCTACAGTAAGCGCCAAAATTCCTACAACAAGCGGATAAATTCCGAAGAACCATATCGGAACAATAATTATTGCCGCACCTATAAGCATTAGCAATAAATTTAACGGCAGCTTAGCAAGTGATAAAAACATTGCATTTTTATATAATTCCTTAATGGTGCAATCAAATGTAATCATTAACTGATAAATATACGGGTGCATAATAGTATACACTATAATTATAAATAACAATATATATTGCAATATTTGAAATGCCACCGCACCGTTAGACATAGTCTTTTCAAGAGCCCAGTACATTTCCATAGCAACAGCTGACAGTCCAAGTACTCCCACGTCAATAAGCATCACAACAAGGCTCTGTTTTAAGTTTTCTTTGAGTATCGGCTTACTGTCACTTACAATCCAAATCGGTTTTTCATATACAAACGAACGCATTACAAACGAAAATGCCGCACTCAAAGGTCCGCTTCCCCATAATGTCACCAATAAAAAAGACAATGTAGCGCATATCATCGAAGCCATCAACGATGCTTGTGTCGGGTCCATATCTCTTATTATTGAGGATATTGGCATATATAATATAAAATACGAGCCGATATAAAGGAAAATCAGCCACGGGATACTAAAAAGCGTAAACAAAGCGCCCGACTGAATAAATTTCCAATACTTTCTTACTGCCGTTTCAAAAAATATTACAATCGGAAGTTTCTTAGGTTTATTTTTCTCAACGCCCTTTCCCGGCTTATCATAATTATTAAAAATACTCATATTATCACCTCAAAATCCCATAGTTATAAGAGTCGTTAATATTCCTTCGTCATCATTAGATTTTGCTATATGTTTAACTCTTTTTTTGACCTTATCAGGTGCATTTTGCATTGCAAATCCCATTCCGGCAAGTTGTATCATTTCCAAATCAACCTCACCGTCACCAAAAGCGACCGTCTGACTAAGCGATATCCCCATATAATCACATAGAAAACGCATTGCATTCGCCTTTGATGCCATAGGATGATTTATTTCAAGATAAGTATCCTTTGAACGGCATATGTACACATTTGGGAATTTCCTTCTTAATTTAATGCCAAGAGTGTCAATGCTATCTTTATTTCCCATACACAACAGCTTATGAACCCCTGTATATTCCTCAAAATCTGATATTTTGCCCTCAGTTGCCGATAAGCCTGTTATTTTCTCCTCATTTATCAACCACGAATTATTTTTATTATCCGTCAGCCATAAATCATGTGAGTATGTACAACAACAAATGCTTTTATCTGTTTTGATGACAAATGCGTGTATATCCTCCGCCGTTTGCACCGACATCTCCAGACTTTGTATCACTTTCCTGTCGGCATCATGTACAAGTGCACCGCTGTAAGAAATCGCCGGTGCTTTTATTCCAAGTTCCTCCATGACAGGAAACACTCCGCTTTCCAGACGTGATGAGGCAAGAACAAAGGGGATTCCTTTTTTCGCAAGTTCCTGTATTTTTTTCTTAGTGTCAAATGATATTTTTTGATTGCTGTCCAAAAGCGTGCCGTCAATATCACTGAATATTATTTTGCACATATTTATTTCTCCACTTTTCTAAAATAAAATATTTGTGTAGCAAAATCATAACTTCCAAATTCAGGCGTAATGCCATTATACATAAGCTCATCACCGCCGTATATATTCCCGGTAAAGGTATCAATATAGTCTAAATCAGGGTCAAGACCTTGTAATCTTATGCGCTTATCTTCACAGTTAGCCTCAGACAAACGCTTTGCACACATCAAAAATGCTTCTGATTGATTTTTCATTACCATCTCCCATGCACAATAATTGGAGGTATATGGATTTTGTAATCTGTAAAAATCTCCTCTAAGCATTATCGGACGAAGTTTTTTTTCAAGTTCTATCTGATTTCTGACCTCTAAAAGCTCCTCGTCAGACATGTTTGTTATATCAAGTTCGTATCCGAATACACCGCAATATGCCACATCAGCACGTGTTTTAAGATTTGTTACACGCCCGTTCTGATGATTCGGAACTGCTGTAACGTGTGCAGAAATTGATGATACAGGATAGCCTATTGATGTGGAATACTGAATTTCCATTCTCTTTACGGCATCAGAATTGTCGCTTGCCCAAATCTGTGGCATATACGCAAGAATTCCTGCATCAAATCGACCGCCTCCGCCGCTGCATCCTTCAAACAAAACATTTGGAAAACGGCTCGTTATTACGTCCATAATCTTGTAAAAACCCAGAGTAAACTTATGATTAAAACCTTTGTACGAAATATCGGTCATAGGTCTGTTCATATCCCATTTTACATACTCAATATTTGCCGACGATAAAATATCGCATACCGAATTTATCGCATATTCACACACTTCATCAAGTGTTAAATCCAAAAGATATTCAAATCGACTCTCTGTCGGCTCAATACCGGGATAGCGTACTATCCAATCCTTGTGCATACGATATAAATTTGATTTCGGATTTACAGATTCCGGTTCAAACCAAAGCCCGAATTTCAAACCTAAATCGTTTATTTTTTGTGCCAATCCGTCAATTCCCGATGGTATCTTTTTTAGATTTACAGACCAATCGCCCATAGATGTTTCCTCGTCATATCTATCTCCGAACCAGCCGTCATCAAGCACAAACAACTCAACACCCTGTTCCTTTGCCGTTTTAGCGATATTTAAAAGCTTTTCTTCATTAAAATCCATATATGTCGCTTCCCAGTTATTTATAAGTATCGGACGCTCTTTATTTACCCATTTACTGCGACACAAATTTTGTCGGATTACATCGTGCAGTTCACGCGAAATACCGCCTATTCCCTTGTCACTGTAGCACATAACGGACTGCGGAGTCTGAAAGCTCTCGCCTTCTTTAAGTTTCCACTCAAAACCAAACGGGTTTATCCCTTGCATAAGACGTATATTTCCAAATTGGTCACATTCAAGCATAGTCGAGTGATTACCGCTATATACAAGAGTCATCGAGTACACCTCACCACTCATTTCGTCTGCACCCGACTTTGCCAGCATTACAAACGGATTTATGTTATGACCGCTCCCACCTCTTGCGTTTGATATATCTATTTTGACACCCTGACGAATTTCACTCCTATACATTTCGCGTTCCTTTGCCCATCCTCCCGAAAAATGGATAAGCTCGTAATTATCTTTTGAAATATCAAGTGCCGCAGAGTATGCAGAATCTATTGTTATTTCAACATTAGATGTATTCACTATTTTCGTACTTCTTACAATTATGTCATATTCATCAAAAACGGTATAACTCAATATTGCTTCAAATCCTGCATTCTTATCCTCCAATGTGATTTCAAGCGTCTGAGCGTGTTTATCACCCATAAACAAATTCGGCATACCGTCGATTTCCTGAGTAGCATTTTGGATAATTTTATGCGTCTTGTATGTAAGCCTTGAAACACTGCCTCCTTGCCTATTGACAATACTGTATGCCGGTGTGCGAAGGTCAGTATAGCCGTATGCGGGATATTCCTGCGGACATATATCCAAAGTCCACTTATCCGGTCCATAACCGTTCCATACAGACCATTTTTGCTTAATCCACTCATAATTTTTATCGCGAAGTTTCTTACCGTAATAGTAATGCAATAAATCTCCACATTCATTAACTGCCATTATATAACTTATATTTTTCCCTTGCAGATGAAAAACATTTTTGTTTTTTATTATCATTTTACAGCACTTCCTTTGTTTTGATATACATATATTGTATCATAAAGTTAAACCTTTTTGAATATTAAATATTTAACACTATTATT
>OLQC01000779.1_pt1 | contig 30350 bp, 28 predicted proteins | sample 1672471 | NCBI WGS metagenome assembly OLQC01 (sample SAMEA3136689, study PRJEB25190) | human gut metagenome | biome: human gut; feature: human-associated habitat; material: faeces | place: Austria | collected 2013 | reverse complement strand
GGACAGCCGCAAGGGCTGTCCCTACGGTCGGTAAAATCAAAGATTCCGTGCCGCTATCGCGGCAGCGGTGCGTCGAGGTCGCCGCACCCTACAAGATGCACGACAATAAATCACCGCAGATTTCGCAGATGGACAATATCCGCCCCTACTGCACAACTTTGGGCGAAGCGAAATAACCCCTCAGTCTTGGCTTCGCCAATCCAGCTCCCCTGCAGTGGAGCCAAAATAGATTCTTCGACAAATAACGTGCTTCCACGCACATTTCGGCGTCCCGTACCATCTGCAATTCTGCGTGGCAGAACAGCATAAACCCCGACTACAAATCATAGTCGGGGTTTGTTATTTGGTTTATGCCGAATATGCCTCTTATTTCGGCAGGTTGGCGAACAGCTTTACGTTGTCGAATGTGTATGTATACTTGCCGTCCTCAATGCCATGGATTATCTCGCAGACCTTGTCGTTATAGGGGGTGGGCACGCCGTACTTTCTACCGTAGGCGCAGACAACGCCGTTTATCGCGTCGACTTCGCACTTCTTGCCCTTTTCGAGATCCTGGAGCATGCTCGCCTTGAGAAGCCTGTGCTTCTTGATGCATATCGGGATGAGCGCGAAGGATATCTTCTTCTTTATGCCGTTGCCCTTGTAGTCGAGGAGCTTGACGATATCTTTGCCCTGAACCGGCTCGATTTTTATTCCCGCCGCCGCGGCAACATCGATGCACTCTTTTATAAGATTCTGGCAGCAGACACGGGAGGTCTTGTTCTCTGCGGCGTCGCCGAAAGTGCCGCCGATAACGGCGGACATGCCGCTGAACGCGGCGTTGATGAGCAGCTTCGACCAGCGGACGCCCATGAAGTTATCCTCAACCTCGACGGGGCACATCTTCTCAAGCAGAGCCTTGACCTGCATGAGTTTGTCGTCCTTCTGACCGTTCATCCTGCCAAGACCGAAGCTCATACTGTCGGGCTCGCTCGTAAGCTCCGAAACACCCTTTCCGTGGAGCGTTGCGCCCCAAGCGACGGTGCAGCCCATCGTTCTGTCCTCGCCAACGACCTCAGAGACCGAGAGCTCCGGGAGTCCGTTCTGAAGCGTGCAGACGATGCAGTCGTCGGTCATATTCTTCTGAAGCTTCTTTAAAACATTGACATTGTCGAGCTGCTTTGTCAGCAGGATTATCAGCTCATATTTTTCGGTCATCTCGTCGGGAGTCAGCGCGTGAACCGGGACAGTCATATTGACAGTGCCAATTATCTTCGCGCCATCTTTGTTGAGCGCGTCGACATGCTCGCGGTTGCGCGTGATAAGATCGACATCCACGCCCGCCTTTGCGAGATATGCGCCGAGCACGGTGCCGAGCGACCCTGCGCCGTAAATTGCGGTTTTCATAGAAATCCCCTCTTTGATAAAATTTTATCGATATGATTATATCACGCAGAGCGGCGATTTACAAGAAAACTTTTCGTCCCCTGCGAAGTGTATCCGCGAGGATTATTTTGATTTATCCCAATAGGGGTAATCGGTAAACACGAACTTTCCCTCCGCATTTTTCCCTGTCGGCAGCTTGACATAGATGATATCGTCAACCGAGCGTTTTCTTACGGCCATAACAACCGTGAAATTCCCGTTGCCGTCATCCTCGACGTGATGCATCCAGCTGTTATAGGAGACTTCGCCGTCGTTTTTCTTATATGCTACATATATGTTGTCGTTATGCTCTATCAAATCCCTGTCGGCGACAGCTTGGCTCAGTATTTTATCTGTAAACTCCTCGGAAAAGACCTCTAAAAATTTTTTGCGGACCTCTTCCATGGTGGTCACATACCGGTATTGGGGAAACATTGGAATATACTTTCTGAATCTTATTGTCACGGGCTTCTCCCCGGCGGAATACTCGCCCGCAAAATTCAGAGTCAGCCAGAGGCTTCGCGCCTTATCCGCCAAATACCGCGCGTCGGTCTCATGCAGAATAGACCCGTCCTCGGGATAAAGCTCATACCCGTTTATGCCGTGCAGGCTTTCTATTATTTCTCGCTTGTCGCTCTCATAGGTCTCCCAAAGCGCAAGCGCGGCCTCGGAAACTTTTTCCGAGTATGCGTTTATCCGATAATGGTCGCGCGCCGTAACAAACAGGGTGTTTTCGTCCGAAACAAGCCGCCCCACTTCCACTCTGCCCTTGTAGGAGTCCGAGGAATAACCGTTGCCGGTATCGATTATAAAGAACGTGAGCTCATCGCCGTCCGTTTTATCGACGGAAAACGTCACCATGCCCTCCGAAAAACCGGCGCTGACTACGCCTGCCCAACTTTTGGGCAGCGAAATCGCATAGCTCCCTTCGGAAAACTCGGTGCTTCTTATTTTATTCGAGGTTATCAGCCTGTTAATCTCGGCTCTTAATGTTTGGTAATTTTTCGGGAAGTTATTGCTCCCGCTCGCCTCAATCTCCGTTCCGTCCGCCAAGACAGCAGAAAAGCTCATCGAACTTCCGTCGAGAACATCGGGGGGATTTGCGCCTCGGAAGCCCGCCCATTCATCTATTCTGCAATTTCCGAACAGGGCGCACACCTCGCGGTAGAGATTCTCGTCCCCGTCAACCGAGCGGATGACGTCGCGGGATTCGACAAAGCAGGACAGCTCGTTATCCCAGTCGTTCGAGCTCATATAATACTCAAGATGTACTCCGTCCTCTGTTTTGCATCCCTCATACACGGCGTTCTGTGCCGAGCAGTTGTTCTCCGTCAGCTTAAAGCTTTTAAATTCCATAGGATCGCCTCCGTAGTCATTGTTCTGTTTCGATGAGCACGCGGGAAAAATCATCAAGAGAATGCACACGAGTGCAAAAGAAATAAAGCGCTTTTTCATTTTCCTGTTACCTTTCCTTAATATGCCGCACTGCGCCAAAAGAGCAAGGGCTTCGGTTCTCTTATGTCCGTTATATTTTCTGTTCCGAACAAGTCACTTCTTTATAAGCTCATTTCTCAATATTAATTATATCACAACGCATTGATTTTTCAAGAAATAACCGAAAACTCGGGAGTTTGCCTCCAAAAAAGCTGCCGGGCGCAAAAAGCCCTTCAAAAATGCAGAAAAACTCCCGAACAGCAATGCTGCCCGGGAGCTGATATTCGTCTTGTAAGCGGTAAAAATTCAGCGCTTCGAGAACTGGGGTGCACGGCGAGCGCCCTTGAGACCGTATTTCTTTCTTTCGGTCATTCTCGGGTCTCTGGTCAGGAAGCCTGCCTTCTTGAGTGCGGGGCGAAGCTCTGCATCATACTGAAGGAGTGCTCTGGAAATACCGTGGCGGATAGCACCTGCCTGGCCGGTCACGCCACCGCCGTTGACGCGGCAGATGACATCGAGCTTTTCGCTGGTGCCTGTAAGAGCGAGAGGCTGGCGGACGATGAGCTTGAGGGTCTCAAGGCCGAAATAATTGTCAATCTCTCTGTCGTTGATGATGATCTTGCCGGTGCCGGCATAAAGACGGACTCTGGCGACTGATTTCTTTCTGCGACCTGTGCCGTAGAAGTAAGGAACTGAATCGTACATTATTTATTGCCTCCCTTCATTAAAGAGCCCACTCTTCGGGCTTCTGTGCTTCGTGCTTGTGCTCAGCGCCTCTGTAAACGCGGAGTCTGGTCAGAGCGGTGCGGCCCAGAGTAGAATCGGGCAGCATACCCTTAACTGCAAGCTCGACAGCGAACTCGGGCTTTGTCTTCATGAGGGTGCTGTACTTGACCTCTTTCATGTTGCCGATATAGCCGGTGTGATGATAATACATCTTCTGGTTGAGCTTGTTGCCGGTGAGGACAGCCTTCTCAGCGTTGATGATGATTACATGATCGCCGCAGTCGGCGTGAGGAGCGAATGTGGGCTTATGCTTGCCGCGAAGAAGGACGGCAGCCTGAACTGCTACCTTGCCGAGAGGCTTACCGGCAGCATCGATGACATACCACTTACGGGTGATGTCGCCCGCTTTGGGCATATAAGTTGACATACTTGTTACCTCCGATTTCTTAATGCTACGATATATTACCACATCGCTCTATGCTTGTCAAGCACTTTTTCTTTAAATTTTAATTTATGTTTTGCGTGCTCTGTTTTTCTCGCTTTTTCTCGCGTTTTCATACCATTTGCTCGCTTATGATTTACGAAAAATTTTGCCGATAGCGCGATAAAATCGACAATCTACCGCTCAAATTGACTTTATCCCCGGCATAGTATATAATAAATGTATTATATAAGCTCACGGAGGCAGACATGAAAAAAGAAGAGATAAAGCGCATGAACGATCTCTATCACCTGTCGCAGGAGAGGGATCTGAGCGAAGAGGAATTCGCCGAATGGGAGGGTCTCAAGAAGCAGTATGTCGCCGATTTCAAGGCGAGCCTTACAGCCCAGCTCGACAATACATATGTAATAGACGACAAAGGCAACAAGCGCAAGCTCGAAAAGAAGTCGGGCGACAAGTAATCTGCGCGGACACAAAAACGAAAGAGTGATATTATGTTTTGCAGAAATTGCGGAAAACAGCTCGAAGACGGATTCAAAGTCTGCCCATATTGCGGCGAACCGGTGAGCCTCGCAGAGAGCGACGCCAGACGCGCGGCGCAGGAGCAAACCGCCGCAGAAGATACTCAGCCCGTACATAATGATATTCCGAAAGAGCCGGCTCCCCTGCCTGCTCCCGCACCTGTTCAGCCGAAAGTGAACAAGAAGCCCGAGCAGGAAAGCGAAAGCACCGGCGGATGGAAAGTTCTCGGATTTTTCCTCGGCTTCTTCGGTCCGCTGCTGTGGTTCCTGCCGCTCGTCAGCCTCGTGCTCTATCTTATATGGAAGAGCGACAAGCCGAAGATCGCAAATGGCATCGGTCAGTTCACGCTGATAGGTCTCGCGGTCGGCGTGGGACTCGCAGTTATTATTGCGATAATCGTCGGAGTGCTGTTTGCGATAACCGCGTCGATGACTGTGTTTGAAATGATACGCAGCTTCTTCCACGGCTCGCTCGGTGGGATAAACGATCTCGTCAGAAGCATCCCGTTCATCGACTGAGCAACATAAAAATATTGAAACCGCCCGTGTTTTTTCCTTCAGAAATTCGGGCGGTATTTTTTGTGCACTTTTGAATTTATTCATTTACATTCATTCGATATTCAGCAATTATTCATTGATTCTTTTCCGCAAGCGGTAAAGCTTTCCTCCTTGCTGATGTGGATAACTATGTGGATAATGTGGATAACTTTTGTGTTTTAATGACTATTCAGAATATATACGTAAAGTAAAAAACTTTACAGTTTGATTTTAATAACTATATAGAAATATTCTGCATAAGCCGCATATGCAGTGACAAAAAATTAACCCGGTTGCAGGAAAACTTGCAGCCGGGTTTTATGCATAAAATTTTACGCGTGATTTTTGTCTATTTTGCCAATATCAGACGTTTGCGAGAGCCGCGTCAAGATCGGCGATTATGTCATCGACATTCTCTGTTCCGACAGAAAGTCTGACAAGATTTTCATAGACTCCGCAGTCGTCGAGCTCCTGTGCGGTGAGCTGGCGGTGGGTCGTGCTAGCCGGGTGCAGGCAGCAGGTGCGGCTGTCCGCAACATGGGTGACTATCGCCGCGAGCTTGAGGCTGTCCATGAATCTGACCGCGTCCTCTCTGCCGCCTTTTATTCTCAGCGAAATGACGCCGCAGGTGCCGTTGGGCATATACTTCTGCGCGAGGTCATAGTATTCGTCGCCCTCGAGGCCGGGATAGCGGACGGACTCGATCTTCGGATGAGCCTTCAGGAACTTTGCAACGGCGAGAGCGTTTGAGCAATGGCGCGGCATACGCAGATGCAAGGTCTCGAGTCCAAGATTGAGCAGGAAGGCATTCATCGGAGACTGAATTGAACCGAGGTCGCGCATGAGCTGAGTTGTGCACTTCGTTATATATGCAGCCTTGCCGAACTGCTCGGTATATACAACGCCGTGGTACGACTCGTCGGGAGTCGTGAGTCCCGGGAACTTGTCGTTCTGAGTCCAGTCGAAGTTGCCGCTGTCAACTATAACTCCGCCTACGCTTGTCGCGTGGCCGTCCATATATTTTGTGGTCGAATGGGTAACTATATCCGCGCCGAACTCAAACGGGCGGCAGTTTATCGGGGTCGGGAAAGTGTTGTCGACTATCAGCGGCACGCCGTGGGAATGAGCCGCTCGCGCATACTTCTCAATATCGAGCACAACGAGCGAGGGATTAGATATAGTTTCGGCGAACACGGCTTTTGTGTTATCTTTAAATGCCGCGTTGAGCTCCTCCTCCGTCGCATCGGGGCGAACGAAAGTGAAATCGATGCCAAGCTTTCTCATCGTGACATTGAAGAGATTGAATGTTCCGCCGTATATCGCGGATGCGGCAACGACATGGTCGCCCGCGGAGCAGATATTGAAAACGGAGAAAAAGGACGCCGCCTGACCGGACGAGGTGAGCATGGCGCCGACGCCGCCCTCAAGGTCGGCAATCTTTGCGGCGACGCAGTCGTTTGTGGGATTCTGGAGGCGGGTGTAGAAATAGCCCGATTCCTGAAGGTCAAAGAGCCTGCCCATCTGCTCGCTCGATTCGTATTTATATGTCGTGCTCTGGACTATCGGCACAACGCGCGGCTCGCCGTTTTTCGGCGTATAGCCGGACTGCACGCACTTTGTTTCTATGCTAAAGCCCATTTTTGTTTCCTCCTTCTGTCAGTCTTTAAGAAAATGACCCATAAGCTCAAAGCCTTCTTCAATGAAATTGCCCGTCTCGGAGGCGGTTTTTTCATTTATACTCGAAACGCCGCTGTCAAGCTCTTTACCTTTACAGTAAATAAGATACGGCACGGGGTCGGAGGCGTGGGTGCGGGTCGATATCGGGGTCGGGTGATCGGGCAGAACCATGACCTTATAATCGTCCTGTGTGTTGAGATATTCAAGGATTATAGGCATAATGCGGCTGTCGATAAGCTCGATTGCTTTGACTTTATTTTCGGGCTCGTTTCTGTGGCCGCACTCGTCGGGAGCCTCGACATGGATATAGACAAGGTCTTGACCTTTACGCCATTCGTCGATTGCGGCGTTCGCTTTGCCCTCGAAATTCGTGTCGATATAGCCGGTCGCGCCCTCGACTTCGGGGGTGTTCATGCCCGCACAGATGCCGATACCCTTGAGCAGATCGACTGCCGAGACGATGCTGCCCTTCACGCCGAACTTCTCTTCAAAGGACGGCAGAGCCGGGCGGCTTCCCTCGCCCCAGAGCCAGATTGAATTTGCAGGGAGCTTGCCCTCGGCTATTCTCTTCTTGTTCACGGGGTGATCCTTCAAAAGGTCGTAGCTCTCGCGCATCATGGCGATAAGCTTTTCGGCGTTCGGCGAAGTCGAGAGATACTCGCCGATAACTCTGCCGGAAATATCATGCGGAGGGGTCATCTTGCCGAGATCCGTCGTGCCGTTATGTACGATAAGGCAATGACGATAAGCTACGCCGCTGTAAAAATCAAATTCACTGCTGCCGAAATGCTGTTGCACGGTTTTAATTATCTGCGCCGCCTCTTCGGTCGAGATATCGCCGCCGGAGTAGTCGAGCATGGTCTTTGCGCCGTAATCCGCCTCGTCGCTCAAGGTGACAAGGTTGCAGCGCAGAGCGATATCCGTTTCGCTCATCTTGACTCCGATGCTGACCGCCTCAAGGGGCGAGCGACCGGTGTAGCACTTCTTCGGATCGAATCCGAGCACGCTCATATTTGCAACATCGCTGCCGGGTTTGAGTCCCGCGGCAACGGTTCTGACAAGTCCGACTTCGCCCCTCGACGCGAGCGCATCGATATTGGGCTTCTTTGCGACTTCCATCGGCGTCTTTCCGCCGAGAGCCTCAACGGGATAATCCGCCATGCCGTCGCAGAGAACTACAGCATATTTCATATATCTTCACCCTTTCAGAGAATTTATGCACAAACGATGCATACCGGGCGCGGCAAGTTCGGTTAGCATGTGCATACTCGCCCGCCGCTGATTTAATTATATCATAAAGTATCAGCGCATTAAAGCGGAAATTGCGAAAGATTATACACTTACACTATATAAAAAAGAGTGCAAAATGACGAAAATTTATTTATCAAAATGCGCATGCGGTATATAATTCAGCGTGGCGCAATGATATAATCGATTTGGAAGAAATATTCAAAAGGAGGATACTTATGACAAAAAGATTATTTGCAGTTTTGCTCGCGTCCCTGCTGATTCTCATGAGTTTCACGGCATGCGGCACAAAGACACCCGAGCCCGGCACGACCGCTGCAGAAGACACATCTGCCGCAGAAACCGAAGCCAACGCGCAGACAAGTGCAGAAGAAACAGCGGCAAGCTCAAAATCGGCATCCGAATCCGCAGAGCCAAGCACTGCGCAGAGCGCGCAGAAACCTACGTCAAATAAACCGGCATCGAAACCTGCAACGACGGCAAAATCGAATAATTCCGGTTCATCGTCAAAAGGCAAGCTCGAAGTCAGCGCCGCAAGCGTCAAAAGCGTTGCCGGAGCGAAGGTGCTCAGAGCGTGGAAGCTCAACTCAAACGGAGTGAATATCGAAATCCACCGAATAGCATATGGGGCGCAGATAACTCAGGCTTTCAAAAAAGCAAACGCGGACGGTGCTATCGACTACGACAAGACAGTCACTTATCAGCCCATAATCAATGTCGCGATAATCACCTGTTCGCCCGATCATATCGGCGTTGCCTCAAGCCAACAGCTTCTCGGTACGAATGTCGGCAAGGTTGAGGATATGGGCAGAAAGAGCGGCGCGCTCATAGCAATAAACGGCGAGGCAGGCTCAACATATAAAAAAGGCGCTCCGACAATTCGCAGTGGCTCAATCGTTTCAACCGACGGTCAGGGGCAGAAACGGCTGCTGATCTACAAAAACGGCACATGGAAAGTCGAAACGCTCACAAACGAGAACTGCAAATCGTATATCTCGCAGGGCGTTTACAATTCCCTGCGCTATCAGCGGCAAGTCATAACAAACGGCAAGGCAACCAACGAGCACGACACTTATTATCACAACCGCAACGTTTTTGCGCAGATATCAGAAAACAAATATATCCTGGCTGTCGGCGAATTTATGCCGCTCGACAATATGATGAAAGTCCTCATAGCATACGGCGCGAGGAATGCATTCCTGTTAAACGGCGGCAACTGCTCGTCGATGTATGTCAAGGGTATCGGCAACACGACCGGCACCAGAGCAACTCAGCTCAAAAATCTTAACAAGCCGTGCGTTATCGAGAGCGAATTCTTCGCGGCAAACGGTATGCTCGGATTGAACTCCGCCGGAAAGCAGAAGCTGGGCGGACCTTGCAACGAGCTCGACATAGTATATGTAAAATAAAGCCAAAAGGGTGAGACGATGAAAAAGGCTTTCAGCGCGGCTGCAATTGCGGCAATTCTGCTGTTTGCGCTGACATTTATCGGGAGCGCAAAAATCAAAAGCACATCGGCTCACCTACTGTTTTCTTCGTCTGTCAGCGTCGTAGGCAATGAATCGCGGAAAGTCACGCTCAAAAGCGGCGACAGAATAGCCATCGGCTCATATCTCGGCGAGCCTATTGTCTGGAGAGTCGTCGAAACGGGCGACAAAACTCTGCTCATGAGCGAAAAGGTGCTGTGCTTTAGGGCTTTCGACACGTCTGAGGACGGCATCGGCAGTTCCGATTATCTCGCCTCTCCCCTGCGCGCATGGCTCAATTCGGAGAGCGGATTTTTAAATCCGGAGAATTTTTCAGAGTTTGACCTTTCGCTCATATCGCCTGACAAAAACGGCGATTCAATATTCCTGCCGTCAAAAGATATGCTCAAAAATATAAGCACCGCCGACCGCCGCAGAAGCCCGACCGAGCAGTGCGTCAAAAATGACAGCTCGCGCTATTTAACTCTGCGCAAATACTGCTGGTATTGGACAAGCTCCCCGATTTCGACAAATCAGAGCAGCGTTACGGCGGTCACCACGACCGGCGGGTTCTATAAAACGCTCGCGGCGGACGAGCTGTGCGGCGTATGCCCGGCGATGTATCTTCGCAGCGGTATTCTCGTTCTTTGCGGAAGCGGAACCGCCGAAAATCCGTACGCATTGGCGGGAGGTGGCGAAAGATGAGAGAAAAGCTGAAAGAATTTCAAAATTCTCCGTGCTCGATAATCGCCGCATTCTCCGCCGCCGTGCTGTTTTTCTGCACGGTATTCACTCGGCTGATCCTCAAAACCGACGACGGTCACTTTCTCGGCATACTCCACCGAAACGGATTCACAGTAACAAGCTGGCTGCACGAGCGGTACACGACCGTGTCCGGGCGGATAGTCGGCGAATGGCTGATGATAAACTTTCTGCGCCTGCCGCTCATTTTCTGGAAGCTGTTCATCGCCGCGCTGATTATATATATAATGTATTTTCTCTGCCGCCTGTCGGACTTTTTCGGCGAAAAGGCAAGCGCAAAACAGAGATATATCTTCGCCTGCTCGGTGCCGTTGGCAGTATTTCTGCCATGCCTCAACCCGTCGGTGTTCTGGTTTGCAGGTTCGTTTACATTTCTCGTTCCGTTCGCCGCCCTGCTTATCACGGTGACACCTCTCACATTCGAGGTATTCGGAGGGCGCGTGAATTCTATAGCATATGCCGCCGCTGCGATTGCTTCTGTCGTCGCGGCATCTCAGGAGCAGTCATGTGCCGCGGTGCTCGCGCTGCAGGTGATTCTGCTGATTTTTTCGGCATATCAACGCAGGCTCAGATTCCGTCAATTCATTCCGCTCCTGCCGAGCGCGGTTTCCTCCGCTGTTCTGGTTTTCTCGCCCGGGCTTCGCGGGCGCGGAGCGATGGAAGCGGTATCGGGTTTTGAAAGATTTTTTAAAATGAATATATTTGAAAAACTGCTCTGCGGATTTTCGAATTATTTCGCTTTTTCGTTTTTCTTCTCGCTGATAACAACTGTCGTTTTTCTCGTTCTACTCGGCGCATCGGTATATGAAGCGTTCGGCGGTTCGCGGAAAATAAAGAAAATTATATCAGTCTTTGCAATATTCGCCTCGATGCTGTGCGTCGGAGTCAACGCCGCATATATTATTATCCGCCGCACCACACCGGACAAGGGCTTCGAAAAGATGTTCAAGAGCGGCAATTATCTTCCGCTCGAACTCGTAGTTATCGCGCTCTGTTTTGTCTTTCTCTTTAGTATTTTCATTCTTATAGCGGCGCTCATCAAGAAGAACAAAAAGCTCGGTTTCACCGTCGGCGTGCTGTTCAGCGCCGCTGTCTGCTGCGCCGCAGTGCTCGGATTCTCTTCGTCCGTCTACGCCTCCGGTCAGCGCGTATTTTACTTCACCGAGATGTTCACGCTCATCGCCTGCGCAGCGATGTATTCTTCACTTTCGGAAAGCAAAGCGAAAAAATTCGCGGGATATGCAGTCCCGACAGCCGCATTTATTTTCTATATTATCAACTGCTTTACCTACACATTCCTTGAGATACCAATAATGGGCTAAAGCGAATTGTAAAGCGATTTACTTTACAATTATAAGGCCTATTTTTTAGCGCAAAAATCAAAGCTCCCGTGCAACTTTCCCGATATATCAACATATTCGAGGATGCATGGGAGCTTTTGTTTTTTGATTTATAAATCATGTAAAGCTTAACAGCTTGTCATCAATGACCGTGCGGAACGACATCGAGTTTGTCATGCTCCTCGCCGAGATCGGCGCGCAGTAGCGCAAAGAACACTATCGCGAGCAATATTTCGGCGCACCAGATAGTCTTGCCGCCGAGATAGCCACAGAGAAAAGTTGAAGCGACCGCGCCCGCGACAAACGAGCCTATCATCAGCAGATGCGCGAACATCTTGCCGCGCGCTTCTTTATTACCGCTGCGAAGCCACTTGACGAGGTTCGAGCCGACTTGGCGGACATGGTTGGTGCAGAAGGTCGTTGCCATCGGAATTTTCTTCGCCTGGCGAAATGTATTGAACTGCATCGAAGCGATAAAATTCACAGCCACCTGGCAGATCTGCGGCGGCGCATTGTCCGGGACGAAGCCGAGCGCAAATATCCACGCCATTTCAAACGCCACGAACGCCGTGTCCCAGCGGACTATCTTGCGGCGGTTTATATGCTTGGGCAGAAATTCCGAAATGACCGTGCCGAGCAGATAAGCCGAAGCGGGCAGAAGATAATACAGCGCCTTGCGCCAGTTCCCGCGCCCGAGCTGAACCGCCATGAGCACGAAGTTCGCTGTCTGCGCGTTACAGAACACGCCGCCCTTTTGAACATAAGTATATGCGCCGAAAAATCCACCGACCGCTATCATAACGGCAAATATCCAGAGCTTTTCGCATTCGAGAAGCTCTTCATCTTTTTTGACAGCTTTTTCTTTCATCGTTCACCACACCGTTTCTTTTCTACAACGCATAAGTTTATCACTGCTCCCCGTCTCTGTCAAGGAACGGGAAATAGCCGCAGCATCTTGAAAAAAAGCCGTTTTCATGGTATTATTTAGGGTATTATATACCATTATAGAATGCAGTATAAAACAAGAGGAGAATAGCATGTCAAAGCTTTTGAAGTATTTGAAAAAATACAAAATTGAAAGTATTCTCGCGCCGTTTTTCAAGCTCATTGAAGTGGCGTTCGAGCTGATTGTTCCGCTGATAGTCTCAACTATAATCGACATCGGCATAGAGAACGGCGACAAAGTTTATATTATCAAACGCTGCCTGCTGCTCGGTCTGTTCGGCATACTGGGTCTTTGCAGTACGCTTGTGGCGCAGTATTTCTCGGCGAAAGCGTCAGTCGGCTTCGCTTCCGATATCCGCCACGCGCTCTTCCAGCATATCGGCAAGCTCTCTTATTCCCAGCTCGATTCGCTCGGCGCGCCGACGCTCATAACCCGCCTGACGGGCGACATAAACCAGGTGCAGACCGGAACGAACCTGACTCTGCGCCTCGTCCTGCGCTCGCCGTTCGTCGTTTTCGGTGCGGTGATAATGGCGTTCACGGTCGACGCAAAATCGTCGCTCGTGTTCGTCGTTGCGGTGCCCGCTCTCGCCGCGGTCGTGTTCGCGATAATGCTCGTGTGCATACCGATGTACCGCAAGGTTCAGCAGAAACTGGACGGTCTGCTGAGCAAGACGCGCGAAAACCTGCTCGGTACCCGCGTTGTCAGGGCGTTCTGCAAAGAGGAAGAGGAAATTGCGGACTTCGACGCCAAGAACAGCGCCCTGACCGAGATGCAGACAGCTGTCGGCAGGATATCCGCTTTCATGAACCCCGCAACCTTCGTGCTCATCAATCTTGCGATAATCGCGCTGATATATGTCGGCGCAATACGCGTTGATTCCGGCGCCATTTCGCGCGGCGCGGTCGTTGCGCTCTATAACTACATGTCACAGATACTCGTTGAGCTGATAAAGCTCGCGAATCTCATAATCAGCGTCACAAAGGCGATAGCCTGCGGCAACCGAATTCAATCGGTGCTCGATATCAAGCCCGCCACCGTCCCCGGCTCGGTCACAGATGGCGACAAAAAATGCGAATACTCCGTTGAGTTTGACGGGGCGTGTCTCTCCTACAACGGGAGTGAGGAGTCCCTGCACAATATTGACCTCAAAATCCCGCGCGGCAGCTCGATAGGCGTTATCGGCTCGACCGGATCGGGCAAAACCTCGCTCGTCAATCTTATTCCGCGATTCTACGATGTCACCGGCGGGTGCGTGCTCGTTGACGGCGTTGACGTGCGCGACTACGACACAAAGGCTCTGCGCTCGAAAATAGGCGTTGTCTCTCAGAAAAAAGCCCTGTTCGCCGGCACTGTCAGGGACAATATCCGCTTCGGCAAGCAGGACGCCACAGACGAAGAAATCTGGCAGGCGCTCGAAACGGCGCAGGCAAAGCAGATGATAGAGGACAAGAGCGGGCAGCTCGACTTTGTCCTCGAACAGGAGGGCAAAAATCTCTCGGGCGGTCAGCGCCAAAGAATGACTATAGCCCGCGCCCTCGTCAGAAAGCCCGAGGTGCTCATACTCGACGACGCAGCGAGCGCACTCGACTACGCCACCGGCGCGGCGCTAAACAAGGCGCTGAGAAACACCGACTTTGCCCCGACCGTCATAACCGTGTCCCAGCGCGTTGCGGCGATAAGAAACGCCGATACCATAGTAGTCCTCGACGAGGGCGAGATAGTCGGCATGGGCACGAACGACGAGCTTCTGCGCTCGTGCGAAGTCTACAAAGAAATTTTCGATTCCCAGCTTGAAAAGGAGGATGCGTAACCGTGAAGAACAAAACCGTTTTCAAGCGAGTTATCGCGGTCATCGGCCGCTCGAAGCTTCTGCTGTTCCTTTCGCTCATCCTCTCCGTTGCAAGCGTCATTCTCTCGCTCTATATCCCCGTCCTCGCCGGACGCGCGATAGACGGAATAAAGCTGCACGGCAACGTTGATTTTGAAGTCATAAAGAAGTGTCTTTTCGGCATTCTGATCTGCGCCATAGTCGGCGGAGTGCTCCAGTGGGTGATGAACATCATCAACAACCGCATAGCTTATAACACCGTGCGCGATATACGCTCAAAGGCATTTTCGCATATGCAGACCCTGCCCGTGGCGTTCGCCGACTCCCACCCCTACGGCGATATCGTCAGCCGCATAACGGCGGATGCGGAGCAGTTTGCCGACGGACTGATTCTCGGCTTTTCTCAACTGTTCACGGGCGTTGTCACGATAGCCGTGACGCTCGTTTTCATGCTCACTATATCGCCGCTCATCACTCTTGCGGTCGTCGTGCTGACCCCGATATCGCTGTTCACGGCGCGTTTTATAGCACGCCGTACTTATTCGATGTTCAAAAAGCAGTCCGAGACACGCGGCGAGCAGACCGCGCTCATCAACGAGATGATACAGAATCAAAAGACCGTTCAGGCGTTTTCGTATGAAGACAGAGCGGTTGAAAGATTTGACGAGAGCAATGAAAAGTTGCGTAAATATTCGCTCAAATCTATATTCTTCTCGTCGCTTACAAACCCGACCACCAGATTTATCAACAATCTTATCTACGCCGTAGTCGGGCTCATGGGCGGAATATTCGCCATCGGCGGCATGGTGACCGTCGGCGGATTCGTCAGCTTCCTCGCCTACTCGAACCAGTACACAAAGCCGTTCAACGAGATTTCCGGCGTTGTGACGGAGCTCCAGAATGCGCTCGCCTGCGCGGCAAGAATATTCGAGCTCATAGACGAAAAGCCCGAGAAGTCGGACGAAAATTGCTCGGCGCTCAGCGCTCCCGAGGGAAGCGTGGAGTTCGATAATGTCCGCTTCTCATATGACAAGAGCAAAAAGCTCATCGACGGCTTCGATTTCTTCGCCCCGTCCGGCAAGACAATAGCCGTTGTCGGTCCGACAGGATGCGGCAAGACTACGCTTATCAATCTCCTGCTCCGCTTCTACGACGTTGACGGCGGCAGCATAAAGGTTGACGGCGAGAATATAAATGACATCACACGCCACAGTCTCAGACACCATTTCGGCATGGTGCTCCAGGATACCTGGATAAAGAACGGCACAGTCCGCGAGAATATAGCGTTCGGCAAGCCCGACGCCACGGATGAAGAGATAATCGCCGCCGCCAAGGCAGCACGCGCTCACAGCTTTATAAAGCGCCTCAAAAACGGTTACGACACCGTCATCGGCGACGACGACGGACTCTCCGAGGGTGAAAGACAGCTGCTCTGCATCGCGCGCGTCATGCTCATGAAGCCGCCGATGCTAATCCTCGACGAGGCAACTTCATCGATAGACACCAGAACTGAACTGAAAGTTCAGGATGCGTTCAACACGCTCATGCAGGGGCGCACCTCGTTCGTCGTGGCGCACAGACTCTCGACCATCCGCCATGCCGACTGCATTCTCGTCATGAAAGACGGCAAGGTCGCCGAGCAGGGCACGCACGAGGAGCTGCTCGCGAAGAACGGATTCTATACGAAGCTCTACAACAGCCAGTTTACGCAGTGAGCGAACCGGCCAAATCGGCATCCGATAAACAGGGTGCCGATTTTTCGTTTCCTTGACGACGCGGGGAAGCACGATGAATCTCGTCATATATTAAAAATCCCCACCCGTTTTCTTAATCGCAGCAACACATTTAATTGACTCGCGGGGCAAAATATATTAATATATATTAAAGGGAAAGGATACCCGCTCCGCTATGCGGACGAAAAGGAGACATTATGCTTAACATCAAAAACCTGACCAAAACCTACGGCGAGAAAAAGGCTGTTGACAACCTGACGCTGCATATCGCGCCCGGCGAGATATACGGCTTCATCGGCCACAACGGCGCGGGCAAGACCACAACGCTCAAATCCGTTGTCGGCATTCTGCAGTTCGACGAGGGCGAGATAACGATAAACGGCATCTCGATAAAAGATGACCCGCTCGCCTGCAAAAAAATCATAGCCTATATCCCCGATAACCCCGACCTCTACGAATACATGACGGGAATAAAATATCTGAACTTCATCGCGGATATTTTCGGCGTCAGCGCTGACGACCGCCGCGAGCGCATACATAAATATGCCGATATGTTCGGGCTGACTGCTGACCTCGCGCAGCCTATCTCGGCGTATTCTCACGGCATGAAGCAGAAGCTCGCGATAATCTCCGCGTGGATCCACGAGCCCAAGTTAATTATCATGGACGAGCCTTTCGTCGGTCTCGATCCCGCCGCATCGCATCTGTTAAAAGGCATGATGCGCGAGGTCTGCAACTCCGGCGGCGCAATATTCTTCTCGACCCACGTTCTCGAGGTTGCCGAAAAGCTCTGCGACAAGGTCGCGATAATAAAAAGCGGAAAGCTCATTCGCTCCGGCACAATGGAAGAGGTCAAGGGCGACTCCAGCCTTGAGAACGTGTTCCTCGAACTGGAGGGAGAAGAATGCTGAAAACACTGATAAAAAAACAGCTTCTCGAACTCAATAAAAGTTTCTTCGTTGACCGCAAGACGGGCAAGGGCAAATCTGCACGCTCGGCGACGTTCTCGATAGTGCTGTTCATATTGCTCATGATTTTTGCCATCGGCGGAATGTTCTGCTATATGTCATATTCGATGCGCCCGCTGATAACCTATGGCATGAGCTGGCTCTATTTTGCTATTATGGGCGCTACCGCTGCGCTTTTCGGCGTTTTCGGCAGCGTGTTCAACACATATTCGAGCCTCTATGACGCAAAGGACAACGACCTTCTGCTCTCAATGCCCATTCCCGTGCGCGATATTATGGCGGCGCGCCTCATCGGAGTCTATCTCATGGGGCTGATGTATTCGGGCGTTGTGGTAATACCCGCCGTCGGCGTGTATTTCATAACCGCGCACCCCGGAATATCCGGCATAACAGCCGTTATAATGGCCGTTGTGGTGACTGTTCTCGTTCTTATACTGTCGTGCATACTCGGCTGGGTCGTTGCAAAAATCGCAGTCAAATTAAAAAACAAGAGCATTATAACAGTTATAGTGTCAATAGCGTTCCTCGGCGGCTACTATTATGTCTACTTCAGGGCGAACGAGATAATCACCGGCATCGTTGCGAACAGCGCGGCTGTTGCCGCAAAGGTGCGCATGTCCGCCTATCCACTCTATATTTTCGGCAAGGCGTTCGCGGGCGATGTTCTCCCGACAATTATAATTTCGCTCATCATTCTCGCCTTGCTCGCCGCGACATGGCTCATAATGTCGCGCACATTCTTAAAACTCGTCACAAGCAGCGGAAAGACCGCAAAAACAGTCTACAAAGAAAAGACGGTCAAGCAGCAGGGCACCGACCGCGCGCTTCTGCGCCGCGAGATAAACCACTTCCTCTCGAGCCCGTCTTATATGCTCAACTGCTCGCTCGGGGCGCTGTTTATGATAGCCGTCGCTGTTTTCTCGCTGATAAAAAGCGACTGGTTTATCGGCGTTGTCACCCGAATGGATGAGGATTTGCTGGAATACGCCCCGACATTTGCGTGCTTATTTTTATGCCTGCTCTCTTCGATGAATATACTCACCGCGCCCGCGATATCCCTCGAGGGCAAGAGCCTTTGGATAGCCCGTTCGCTCCCCGTCACCTCGTGGCAGATTCTCGGGGCAAAGCTGAAGCTCCACATGCTCTTCACCGCCGTCCCCGCACTGATATGCAGCATATGCTTCTGTATTGCCCTCAAGCCGGAGCTTCTCACGGCGGCGGTCATGATTATCCTGCCGCAGATATTCACGCTCCTGTGCGCCGTTTCGGGGCTCAGAGTGAACATCAGGATGCCTAATCTCACCTGGAGCAGTGAGAGCGGAGCGGTCAAGCAGAGTCTCGGTATCATGCTCGCAATGTGCCTCGGCTGGGCGTATATCATCGTGCTCGTCGCGGTATATCTGCTCGCGGTGCAGGCGCTGCCGAATGTGTTCGCGCTGATAATCGCGACGGCGGTCATAGCAATAATAACCGCGATATCATTTGCAAGGCTCAAGCGCAAGGGCGTAAAGAGATTTGAGACACTGTAAGCAAAATTAAATATCAGCAGCCGTGGTTCGTTGAGAATCACGGCTGTTGTTTTTTGCGATAAATTAAAATATTGAAGTAAATAAATATAACAAACTACGCCGACAGCGCACAAAAAATTATCTGATATTCAGCGACTTGAGTTATCGCGGCTTCATATCGGCTGCGCCGATATCGGACAGCCGCAAGGGCTGTCCCTACAATTTGCGCTGCAATTCCCGGGTAAAAGCGCGGTTCGAAATAAAAAAGCGGCAGACAAGCACACCTGTCTGCCGCAATTTTATTTAATTATTTCTCAAGATTAGCCTTGAGGGTGCTGAGCTCATCGCTCAGAGCCTTGGGAAGTCTGTCGCCGAACTTGGCGTAGAACTCCTCGATGCCCTTTGCCTCGTCCTCCCAAAGGGAGTTGTCAACGCTCAGGATCTCCTTGAGCTGATCCTCGCTGACCTCGTCCTCGATGCCCTCAAGGTTGATGTCCTCAGCCTTGGGCACGAAGCCGATAGCGGTCTCCTCTGCGTCGACCTTGCCCTCGCAGCGCTTGATGATCCACTCAAGCACGCGCATGTTGTCGCCGAAGCCGGGCCACAGGAAGTTGCCGTCGTCGTCCTTACGGAACCAGTTGACGTTGAAGATCTTCGGAGCCTTATCCTCGTCGAGGCCTGCGCCGATGTCAATCCAGTGCTGCCAGTAATCAGCCATGTTGTAGCCGCAGAACGGAAGCATAGCCATGGGATCGCGGCGGACAACGCCGACTGCGCCGGCTGCTGCTGCGGTGGTCTCGGAAGCCATTATCGAGCCGACGAACACGCCGTGATTCCAGCTTCTTGACTGATAGACCAGCGGAGCGAGCTTAGCTCTTCTGCCGCCGAAGACGATAGCGGAGATCGGAACGCCTGCCGGATTCTCAAACTCGGAGCTGATGCACGGGCAGTTGACAGCGGGAGCGGTGAAGCGGCTGTTCGGATGAGCGCCCTTTTCCTCGCTCGTCTTGCCGTTCCACGGTCTGCCCTGCCAGTCGATGGCGTTCTCAGGCGGATTCTTGTCGAGACCTTCCCACCAGACGGTGTTGTTGTCAAGGTTAAGCGCAACGTTTGTGAAAATGGTATTCTTTCTTGTCGCGGCAAGCGCGTTGGGATTGGACTTCTCGTTCGTGCCGGGGGCAACGCCGAAGAAACCGTTCTCGGGGTTGATAGCATAAAGTCTGCCGTCAGGGCCCTTTCTGATCCAGGAGATATCGTCGCCGACGCACCAGATCTTGTAGCCCTTGTTTCTGTATCCCTCGGGCGGGATAAGCATGGCAAGGTTGGTCTTGCCGCAGGCGGACGGGAATGCCGCGCAGATATATTTGACTTCGCCCTTCGGGTTCTCGAGGCCGAGGATAAGCATATGCTCAGCCTGCCAGCTCTCTTTCCAGCCCTGATAGGAAGCTATACGAAGAGCAAAGCACTTCTTGCCGAGGAGGACGTTTCCGCCGTAAGCGGAGTTGACGGAGATGATGGTGTTATCCTGCGGGAACTGGCAGATATAACGCTTCTCGGGGTCGATGTCGCAGCTGCAGTGCAGTCCGCGAACCCAGTCGTTGCTGTCGCCCAGAGTATCCATAACCTTCTTGCCGATTCTCGTCATGATAGCCATGTTGAGAACGACATAGATGGAGTCGGTCAGCTCAACGCCGATCTTCGAGAACGGAGAGCCGACAGGACCCATCGAATAAGGGATAATATACATTGTTCTGCCCTTATAGCTGTCTCTGGCTATATCATAGAGCATCTTATAAGCCTCAGCGGGATCCATCCAGTTGTTGGTCGGACCTGCCTGATCCGCGCTCTCGGCGCAGATGAATGTGCGGTTCTCAACACGCGCAACATCGTTGGGCTTGGTTCTGTGAAGCAGGCATCCGGGGAGGAGATCCTCGTTGAGCTTGGTCATCTCGCCGGTCTCGCATGCCTTGGCGCGCAGAGCGTCAAGCTGCTCCTCGCTACCGTCGATCCACATGACTTCGTCGGGAGATACAAGAGCTATCTTCTCTTCGATCCAGTCGATCACTGTCTTGTTCTGTGTCAAATGTTTCATGATATTTGACTCCTTTCGTCTAATCTATTAAGAAAGGTACCATCTTTACCCAGTATGTATTATACCCCAATAAACTCGGTTTTTCAATGACGAAACTGTTAACTTTCAGACCTTTTTTGATAAAAATTTATCAATTTCATCAATAGGCATCGAAGCTCGTGCATTGAGGGTCAGCGGGGCTATGTTTCCCGCCTTGAATTCGTAGTAGCCCTGGGCGCCGACCATTGCCGCATTGTCGCCGCAAAGCGACAGCTCGGGCATGAACAGCGACCATGAATGAGCCTTGCAGATATCGGTCATCTCCGCCCTCAGGCGCGAGTTTGCGGACACTCCGCCCGCCAGAACTATCTTGTCGAAGCCGAAGTTCAGCGCCGCTTTTTCGGTGTTTTCGCGCAGGCATCTGACGACCGCCTCGATATACGACGCGCCGAGATCGGGCACGCTTATCTCCTCGCCCTTTTGCTTTGCGTTGTGGATGATATTGACAGCAGCGGTCTTGAGTCCGGAGAAGCTGAAATCGTATTCGCTCCCGTCAACATGCGGGCGCGGAAGCTTGTAGCTCTTCGGGTCGCCGTCCTTCGACACTCTGTCGAGGTTCACGCCGCCGGGATAATCGAGCCCCATGGCGCGCGCCGCCTTGTCCATCGCCTCGCCTGCCGCGTCGTCGCGCGTTCTGCCGATGATATGAAAATCCGTGTAGTCGCGCACCTCGATTATGTGGCTGTGACCGCCGGACACGACGAGCGCGAGAAACGGCGGCTCAAGGTCGGGGTGAGTGATATAATTCGCCGCGATATGCGAGCGCAGATGATGCACGGGCACGAGCGGTTTGTTCGCAGAAAATGCGAGTCCCTTCGCAAAATTCACGCCGACTAACAGCGCGCCGATAAGCCCGGGCGCATATGTGACGGCTATCGCGTCAACGTCACCGACATTCATCTCCGCCCTGTCGAGCGCCTCGCCGACAACGCCGGATATCGCCTCCGCATGGCGCCTTGACGCTATCTCCGGCACGACTCCGCCGTAGAGTATATGTTCCTTCACCTGCGACGCTATGACGCTTGAAATAACGCGTCTGCCGTCCTCAACGACCGCCGCAGCGGTCTCGTCGCAGGAGGATTCGATTGCAAGTATCTTCATTTCGCTCACCCTCATCTGTCAAAAAACTTTGTCATTATCTCCGCATCCTCGCGCGGATCGGAATAAAAATTCTTTCTTGTTCCTACTTCTTTGAAGCCGCGTTTTTTATAGAGCGCTTTCGCCGGGTCATTTGAAGCCCTGACTTCGAGCGTTATCAGCATGCAGCCGCGTTTTATTGCGCCGCGCTCCGCCTCTTCGAGCAGCTTTTCCGCTATCCCGCGGCGGCGGAATTTTTCGGACACGGCGACATTGGTTATATACGCCTCACCCACTATCTCCTGCACGCCGATATATCCGGCGACGCATCCGTCGGCAACTGCGCAGAGAAAATGAGCCTGATCGTTATCAAGCTCTTCCCGAAGCGACTTCTCGCTCCACGGATGCGAAAAACATTCGCGCTCGAGCGACACGACGCCGCCTATATATTCTTCCGTCATCGGGATCGTTTCAACTTCAAAAATACCGATCAGCTCCCGCTCTTTATCTTTTCATAAAGCTCCGTCAGCGCGCCGTTTATCTTCTTTGCGCACTCGCGGTAGACTTCGATATCGCATCCGTAGGGGTCGTCAACTCCGCCGGCGAGCACATAGAGTCTCTCGTCCGGGATCATGCGGTTGAGCGTCTCATACTGCTCATCGGTCATGCAAACTATCAGGTCTGCCTTGCGCGCGATGCTGCGGGTCAGCATACAAGATCTGTGTTCCGAGATATCGACTCCGTATTCGAGGGCTACCGCCTGCGCGTTGTCGCTCGCGGGGCGTCCGTCAAAGGTCGCAAGCCCCGCGCTCGAGCAGTCGATACCGCTCTCCCCTTTTTCTTCGAGCAGTTTTTTGAACATCCCCTCCGCCATCGGACTGCGGCAGATGTTGCCCGTGCAAACAAAAACCAGATTCATGTTTCCTCCGTTTTATCAGCCTTTCGCGTCATACCAGGTGCGCCCGGAATGGACATCCGCAGTGAGCGCCACAGAGAGCTTAACAGCGTTTTCCATTTCCTCTTTGAGCAGGGCGCTCACGTGCTCTTTTTCGTTCTCCGGCGCTTCGACTATCAGCTCATCGTGCACCTGCATTATCAGCTTCGCCGCCAGATTCTCGCGCTCAAGGCGTTCGTAAACTCTTATCATCGCTATCTTGATTATATCCGCCGCCGTGCCCTGAATGGGCATATTGCGCGCCACACGCTCGCCGAACGCGCGGGTGTTGGCGTTCGATGCGGTGAGCTCCGGCAGATATCTGCGCCGCGCAAACATCGTCTCGGCGTAGCCGTCTTTCTTCGCCTTTTCGACCACATCGTGCATATATTTGTCAACGCCGGAATAGTGCCTGAGATAGCCTTTTATATATTCATCCGCCTCGCTGCGGCTGACTCCGATATCTTTGGCGAGTGAGAACGCGCCGATGCCGTATACTATGCCGAAATTGACCGCTTTCGCGCGGCTTCTCATTATCGGAGTGACAAGCTGCGGCGGCATATCAAAGACCTCGGACGCGGTCACAGTGTGGATATCCGTGTTGTCGTTGAACGCCTTTATCATGTTTCGGTCGCCCGAAATATGGGCGAGAACGCGCAGTTCTATCTGCGAATAGTCCGCGTCAACGAGCACGCAGCCGGGGCGCGCAACAAAGAATTTGCGCATCTCGCGCCCGAGCGGAGAGCGCACGGGGATATTCTGAAGATTCGGTTCGGTCGATGAGATTCTGCCCGTTCTCGTCTCGGTCTGGTTCAAAGTCGAGCGGATACGCCCGTCCTCGCCGATAACCTTGAGCAGTCCGTCGCAGTAGGTCGACCTGAGCTTTGAAAGCGTTCTGTATTCGAGTATATCGTGCACCGCGGGGTGCTTGTTTTCGAGCGATTCGAGCACCTGCGCGTCGGTCGAATATCCGCTTTTTGTCTTTTTTCTCGCGGGCAGCTTGAGCTTTTCAAACAGCGCTTCGCCGAGCTGCTTTGGCGAGTTCAGATTGAACTCATAGCCGACTAAAGCGTATATCTCCTGCTCAATTTCGGCTATCCTCTCGCCGAGCTGTTTGCCGAATTCCGCGATTCCGTCGCGGTCAACAGCGAAGCCCGTCTGCTCCATTGAAGAGAGCACATGCGCGAGCGGAAGCTCGATGTCATGAAGCAGCTTCTGCTGTCCGTTTTCCTCAATTTTTTTGTCCATCGCCGCAAATAATCTTCTCAGCGACGCGGCGGCGCAGTCGTTTTCATCGCCGTTTTCAACCGACACTGCCGCTGAATATTCGCCTGCAAGGCGCAGCGCGTCATAGGACGAGGCGGAGGGGTTGAGGACATAGCCCTCAAGTTCCAGATCGCCGCACATATTCCTGCACTGAGCCGAACAGCCCTGCGCGAACGAATAGAGCGACTTTATGTCCGCCGTGTATTTCTTTATATTTTTATCTTCGAGCAGCTTTATAAAAAACGGATAAAAATTCTCGTTTTCGCAGTCGCACACGAGCACTTTGTCCCCGAGATCGAAACGGCACTTTTCGCCGTCCCAGAGAAAATAGCTCTCGCCGTCAGACTTAAGGCGCGTCATCAGCTGGCCGAAATCATCCTCGGCGCAGACCGGGACGGGCTTCTCCTCTTTTTGCGGCTCAGAGGCTGTGTTTGATATCTCGAGCCCGAGGCGGTCGATGAGCTTGAACATCTCGAGATCCGCAAGCATTCTCGTAACCTTGAAATTGTCGGGCGCTTTGAGAATATAGCTCTGCGGGTTATTGTCGATCGGGATATCGCAGTTTATCGTGCCGAGCTTTTTGCTCAAAAACGCCATGTCCCTGTCTTTTTTCAGCTTGTCCCGCACGCCGGGTTTGATGTCTATCGTGTCGATATTGTCGTAGATATATTCTATCGAGCCGAAGCGGGCTATCAAATCGCCGGCAGTCTTTTCGCCGATTCCCGCAACGCCGGGGATATTGTCCGAGCTGTCGCCCATGAGGGCTTTTATATCAATGAGCTTTATCGGCTCAACGCCGTATTTTTCGCGCACTGCCTCGGGCGTGTATCTGTCGGTCACGGGTCTGCCCATCTTCGTCGCGGCGAGCAGAACATTGACGCTGTCGGACACCAATTGCAGGCTGTCTCTGTCGCCAGTGGCTATCGTGCAGACTGCGTCACCGCTGTGGCGCGCAAGAGTGCCGAGGATATCGTCCGCCTCGTATCCGGGCTTTTCAACTATCGGCACGCCCATCGCCTCAAGCAGCTCCTTAAGCACGGGCATCTGCTGCGCGAGCTCATCGGGCATACCCTTTCTTGTCGCTTTGTAGCCGCCGTACATCTCATGGCGGAAAGTCGGCTGTTTGACATCAAAAGCGACCGCCACCGCCTGTGGCCGGCACTCGTCTTTGAGGCGCAGAAAAATATTCATAAAGCCGTAGATGGCGTTGGTGAATCTGCCGTCCTTCGTCGTGAGCACCTTTATGCCGTAAAACGCGCGGTTCAATATGCTGTTTCCGTCAATAACAAGAAAGTTCATGTTCAGCCTCCGAGCTTTGAGTCTAAGATACTATATTATACCACACAAGCGGCGATTTGCATACTTTTTTATATCCTTTTTCCCTTTATATAGACGCACTCGAGCTCTTTCAAATCGGACGAAAGAACAGTGAAATCGGCGCGCTTGCCGACTGCTATACTGCCCGTCACACCGTCAACGCCTATCGCGCGGGCGGGATTTATCGTGCAGGATTTCACCGCTTGGCGGACTGGCACGCCGAAGCTGATTATATTCCCGAACTCAGCAAAAATATTTGTCGTGCTCGCGGCTATCGTACCGTCGGCGAGCAGAGCCTTGCCGTCTTTTACATACACTGTCGTGCCGCCGAGCTCATATTCGCCGTCGCCGAGACCCGAGGCGCACATGGAGTCGCTGACCGCGACGCTTCTGTCCTCGCCGAGTATTTTATAGAGCAGGGCGAGATACGCCGGGTGGATATGCATCCCGTCGCTTATCAGCTCCGCCGTGGCGTTTTCGGCTCTGAGCGCCGCGACTGCCGCGCCGGGCTTGCGGTTATATATCGGATCCATGCCGTTCAAGAGATGCGTCGTGTGGGTTATTCCGTTTTTGTAGCCGAGCTCCGCCTGCTCAAATGTCGCGGCGGTGTGCGCGGCGGACACCGTGCATATCTTCGACGCCTCGTGCGCAAATTCTATAGCCCCCGGAAGCTCGGGTGCTAGCGACACAAGTCTTATTTTGCAGATTTTATCGAGCTTTTTGAGCTCGTCTATGTCCGGCTCATGCAGATATTCGGGATTCTGCGCGCCGCGCTTTGCATATGAGAGGAACGGTCCCTCCATATTGATGCCGTGGATATATGCGCCGCACTCCTTGCCGAGATATCCCGCCGCATTTTCAAACGCCTTTTCTATCCTGTCATATGGCAGAGTCATCGACGCGGGGCAGAACGAAGTTACGCCGAAGCTCGCGAGAGTCCGTGACATGGTTTCGAGCGTATCCGGCTGAGCGTCGGAGAAATCCGCTCCCCCGCAGCCGTGGATATGTATGTCGATAAAGCCGGGCAGGATAACGCATCCGGAAAGATCATGCTCCTCCCCGCCGTTTAAATTTTCGCCCATTTCAGCTATTTTGCCGTCCTCAACGCGCACATCCGCGCGACGCAGAGCGAACTCGGAATCGAAAATATCCGCATTCTTCAGTATCATTTTATATTCCTCCGTCGCAGTAAAAAAGGCTGTTTCATATTGAATCCAATACAAAACAGCCCCTTTGTTATTGATTATATAAATTACGCGTTGTCCTCGATGAACTTAACGATATCGCCGACAGTTCTGACATGATCGAGAACATCGTCGGGAACTTCGAGGTTGAATTCCTCTTCGATGGACATAGAGAGATCGACAAGATCAAGGCTGTCTGCGCCGAGATCGCCTGAAATAGATGCATCCTCGGTAACAAGATGGCTGTCTATCTCGAGCTGCTCACAAATGATTTTCTGGACTCTTTCAAAAGTTGACATTTTTATTTCTCCTTATACTGTAATTTTAAAATCAACCTTTTGTTTTGAGGAAAGCGGAATTAATTTCCGTGCCTCTTATAGTATAGATATTATTAATATTATCGCCGTTTGTCAATACTTTATCTGTAAAAATTTTATTAATTTCACAGTGTGTATTTTTCCCCGATACAAAAGGCGTGAATATAGCCGCGCCGCGGGGAAAAAATAGATTTGAAAAAAATACTTTCGGGTGATGATATGGATATATTTCTCAGCTTTCTCAAGGCGTTCGCGGTCGGCGGCGCGATATGCGCGGTGGGTCAGATAATAATGGATCTGACAAAGCTCACGCCCGGGCGCATACTCGTCTGCTTCGTCGTTGCCGGAGTCGTGCTCGGCGCAGTCGGAGTCTATGCTCCGCTCGCGAAATGGGCGGGCGCGGGGGCAACGGTTCCGCTGACGGGTTTCGGCTTCGCCATGGTAAAAGGGGTCAAGGAGGCCATCGCCGAAAAAGGCGCGCTCGGCATCCTGACGGGTCCACTGACTGCATCGAGCGCGGGGATAACCGCGGCGGTGCTCTGCGGTCTTATCGCGTCATTTGTTGCGAGACCCAAGGAAAAATAAAGAAAAAGTCACCTGCCATACACAAGAGTGTATAGCAGGTGAAATTTTTTCAAAAAATCAGTTGGCTGCGGGTGCGCAGGTATCGCAGCAGGAGCAGGAGACATAATTCTCCGGCTCGTCGGCAGCAGCCTTCTTCTTGTCTATGATCTTCTTGACGGCAAACGCTATACCGACAACAGCGGCGGCAACAGCGATGATGATAGCGACGATCTTGATTATCTTCTTAGCTTTGTCCATGGTCTCACCTCCTGTTTGATTCTTATCGATTATGATTATACGCCAAACACAGGCAAAAGTCAAACCATACGATAAAAATTTACAAATGGATATTATGCCGCATCAAAAAGAAAAATCGTGAAAAGAGTAAAAAAGCAAAAAAATTAACGGTCATGGCAAAAGCCAGAACCGTTAATAATTTGTTTGCAATCTTACGCCTCGTTGAGAAGCTTTGCAAGAGCGGACTTCTTGCGAGCAGCATTGTTCTTATGAATAAGGCCCTTGGCGGCTGCCTGATCGACCTTCTTTATAGCTGCGGTGACAACTTCCTTCTTATCTGCCGCGTTGGTCTCAGCAGCAGTGTGAGCCTTCTTTATGGCAGTCTTAAGGGCTGAATTGCGGGACTTGTTGCGGGCGGCCTTTGTCTTGTTGACGATGACACGCTTCTTAGCTGACTTGATATTAGGCATTTTTGCACCTCCTTCATCATACAGTTAATAATCTTATCATAGACTTTGCCAAAATGCAAGAGAAAAAGAAAAAATTTTTGCCTTTCGCACCCATGCGAAAACGAAACGGAGACGAAAAAAATGAACTTCAGAACAGACCTTGCGCTCGAAGTGCGCGAAAATCTCGAGGGCAGCAAAATTGACGGCGTGGAATGCACGAGCTTTGAAAGCGCGGGAGCGGAAATAACCCGTTTGCGGGTCACGGACAGGCGCGGCGAAGAAGCATTGGGCAAGCCGCGCGGAGAATATATAACCGTGCAGTCGCAGTCGTTTGCGCGCTCCTCGCGCATAAGCGACGAGCTTATAGACGCGGTGGCGCAGGAGCTCTCTCGCCTGCTCCCGTCCGAGGGCACGGTGCTGACCGCGGGGCTCGGCAACACGAATATAACCCCCGATGCGCTCGGCCCCAAATTTATCGGCGGCGTGTTTGTCACAAGACACCTAAAGCGCGAGCTATGCGAGCAGCTGGGGCTCGGCAGGCTGCGCCCGGTCGCGGCGATAGCACCCGGAGTGCTCGGTCAGACAGGAGTCGAAACAGGCGAGCTGCTGCTCGGCGCGGTGAATGTGATAAAGCCCTGCGCCGTGATAGTCGTCGATGCACTCGCCGCGCGCAAGCTCGGCAGGCTCGGGAGCACAGTTCAGATATCCGACAGCGGAATAATCCCCGGCTCTGGAGTCGGCAACTCCCGCGCCGAGATAAGCCGAAAAACGCTCGGGGTTCCGGTCATATCCGTGGGCGTTCCGACGGTCGTTGATGCGCACACACTCGCCCGCGATGTGTCGGGTAATAACACAAATGAACCTGCCGAGGACGCAAAAATGATGGTCACACCGAAAGAGATAGACCTGCTTATCGAGCGCTGTTCGGGACTGCTCTCGCTCGCCGTAAACCGTGCTTTGCAGCCGGAGCTGAGCATAAAAGACCTCATCGAGCTGACAAGTTGACAATTTCGCCTGAAATTGTTACAGAAATGTTACAATTTAATCTTTCTTTGTAACCATTTTGTATTCAACTGTAATCGTTTTGTGGTGGCTTTAGCCCCCTGTTCGGTATATACTATGTATCGTAGGAAAGAGAAACTACGAAACGGTTAAGGAGGACAACAAAATGGTATTACAGGCATTAGGAATCATCTTGGTATTGGCAGTCGTCATGTCAGTGGCGGCAGTAAGCAGTTCGACCTCCGGCAGAACCGAACCGTAAAAGTGTTCTGAACGGATAAAAAACAAAACAACTTCTCGATTGCCGCCGCTTGTGCGGGCGACGGCAAATCAGTTCCCCATCACCCCCAGAGCTTCCGGTGCTCTGGGGGTTTCCCATTTTAAACTAAATTTTACGTCATCAAAACAATACAGTCGTAACTCGTTATAAAACGGCAGAAAAGAATATTAGTCTCTACGATATAACTCATGCTTCGTGACCCCTAATTTATTTACACGAATATACCGTTCCTCGCTCATGTTAAAATATAAATACTATAGGGATCATCAATCTGATATGGTGTAAAGAAACCACTTGTTCCCATAACAGAAAATGCAATCAATGACAGAATACTTACCCCAACCCAATAAACGATGGTAGCCACAAGCACTCCCGCAAGAATTTTATTCTTCACTGCTTTTGATCTGCCATATTTGGATGCGAAAAAGATATCTTCTGCACCCGGGCGAAATTCTGCCGAAAAGATACCTGCTGTCAAAAATCCAATAACCACTGCCAGCAAAAGCAGATAGGTCTGTGCATACATTGTCATTGTTTCCCATGCCTCTTTACCTTCATAATTGAATAAAACATTCCCAGTCTGTCGGACTATAGAAGTCCGACAGACGGATTAGTATCCTTTCTTGGACGCCCTCTTGGGCGTTTGGTTTTTGACACTTCGGGTTCTTTTTTCTTACGTCCCCGCTTCTTTGGTTCAGGCTTAGGGACGGGTTCTGAAAGACCGAGTGCCTCGAGTTCTTCAAAAACGATCTGCAGTGTATGAACCCAGTAGCCATCATCTGTTTTTGGCTTCTGAGGTGCATCGGCCTTTCGCCATGCACTTGACAGATCATCCATCAGATCGCCGTAGCTCATCTTATTTAGGAGACCGGCCCTGGTGGCTTTACGGATAATCCGGCACGTCATTACTGTAGTGATGAAATTTACGAATTCTGACCCGATAACAGAGAAATCACCCTGGACATTTGTCTTGTCAAGACAGTCATCACTTTTGTATCGGTTAAATACAAGTTCAAGCAGCCATCTGTCATCGTAACACTGGTATGCGG
>OLQC01000774.1_pt1 | contig 30458 bp, 26 predicted proteins | sample 1672471 | NCBI WGS metagenome assembly OLQC01 (sample SAMEA3136689, study PRJEB25190) | human gut metagenome | biome: human gut; feature: human-associated habitat; material: faeces | place: Austria | collected 2013 | reverse complement strand
TAAATTGACCTCCTGACACCTCTGTCAATTGGTCCAACTTTTTGTCCGCGTCCCCTGAGCACCACAAAGTATCATGCTGCTAAAATCTCCCCCTCCGGGGGAGACGTCGCCGCAGGCGACAGAAGGGGTGCATTTCCCATGTGGAGACCCTGCAGAGGGTCTCCAAGTCGGGCGAAGTTGGTCCCTGGCCTGCACATAAAAGGACTTTCCAATAAATCGCCCGACCGATGCCGCAGGCGCGGTTTTACGGTTTTGCCGCCGACAGGCGGCATTATAAACTCATTGCCCCTAAAGGGGAAACGACTCACTACATTTTGTGCGTCGCTGACGCTCCTACAAAATGTGTTCGCTGTGCACCGCAAAGCGGCAATCCACAACCCTCGGCCTGAAAGGCCGTCAAACTTAAGAACCCTCCGGCCTTAGGGTCGGTCCATCTTAAGAACCTTTTTCTGGGAACCCTCAGAACCCTGGACACAAAATGTCTCTCTTTTGCAATTTCCCCATTGACATGGCCGCCCGATGCGTGTATACTACTGTCTAACTAAAAAGTACCTGCATGGAACGAGACAGAAATGACGGAATCCCTTTCAGAGATCCGGTGGATGGTGCAAACCGGAAGGCGCTGTCGTTTTACTCACTCGCGAGCTTCCCGGCCGAACAGAGTAGGCTTGGCGGATGTCCCCGTTATGGATAGGCCCGACGCAATGAAAACCGTTCATTGATGCGGCAGAGTGATAAGTACAAGGTGGTACCGCGCAAGGATGCGCCCTTCAGAATTGATTTCTGATGGGCGCTTTTTGATTTCCTGCAGGGATGGTACAAATGAAGGAGTGAAGCAGTATGGAAGAGAAAAAAGGTATTTTTGGAGGGGCCCTGGGGAGGATGATTCTTCCCGGCATTATCCTGCAGTCTGTGCTCATCGGCGGCGGGTATGCCACAGGCCGTGAAATCGTGGAGTACGGCGCCAAGTTCGGTGCCATGGGCTGGCTTTCCGGGCTGGCTACATTTGTAGGATTTGCCCTGGTGGCCATTCTGTCTTTTGAACTCATCCGCCTTTATAAAGTGTATGATTTCAAATCTTTCCTGAAGGAATTAATCGGGCCCCTGTACCATGTATTTGATCTGGTGTACCTGCTTTTTATGGTCATCATCATTGCCGTCATGTCTTCTGCTACCGGCGCGGTGGTGGAGCAGATGACGGGGCTGAATTACTGGTACGGCGTCGGTGCCATTACGGTGATTGTAGGTGTGCTCAATTACTACGGGGAAAAGATTATTTCCTATTTTGAAACCATTGGCACCGTGCTTCTTTACATCGGTTATATTTCCTTCTCTGTGCTGGTCATCAGCCATGGGGGAGCCCATATTTCCGAGGTCATGGCATCTGGCGATCATTCCTTTGTGCCTGATGCCACTGTGGGAGCTGCCCTTTGGACAGGCATTCTCTACATGGCCTATAACCTGGTGGTCTTTCCGGCATCCTTCTTCACCATCAAGGCCCAGAAGAGCCGCAAGGACACCATTATCAGCGGCATCATTGCCGGTCTTCTCATGATTATCCCCTGGTTCATGACCTACTATGCAGTCATGGCCTTCTACCCCGACAAAGCAGTGCTGGCATCGCCGGTGCCCTGGGTGGCTATGATGCAGGCAGACAATGCGCCGGGCTGGCTGCTTTTCCTCTTCAGCATTGTCATGGGCTGGACTCTGATTGAAACGGCCACCGGCATTATCCATGCCATGCTGGAACGTGTGGACAAGGGCCTTACGGATACGGGAAGAAACCCCCTCACCCGTCAGCATCGCGGTGCGCTCACTGTCATTATCCTGGTGATTTCAGTGGCCTTCGCCAAAATCGGCATTATCGACCTCATTGCCAAAGGCTACAATGCCCTGGCCTATGCCTTCATCCTTCTCTACCTGGTTCCCCTTCTCACCGTCGGTGTTTACAAGATTATGAAGAAATCTTCCGGTAAAGAAGAGGCAAAAGAAATTTCTGCAGTAATAGCCAAATAATGGCAGCAAAACGGCGCCTTTGAAAAGGCGCCGTTTTTTAGTATCAGCGGCTGCAGGGTGTGTCCAAGGGTAAGAAGCAAAAATGACACAGGCCGCCGATTGGCGGCCAGGATAGCGATGGGGTGTCAAATCGGTGCTCTGCCCCGTACACCCTTTCCCGCTTCGCGGGACTTCCCCTCAAGGGGAAACGAGGGATCTGAGGAGAAAAATAGCGAGTCATATACTTCACGTACCATTTCGGCGTTTTCCCCTTTGGTGGTGAACGCAGTGAGCTAATCACCAGAATGCGTATCATGCCATATGACACAGACAGCCAATCCCGTAACGTTCTTGCGTCCCCTTTAGGGGAAGAGGGCCACGAAGTGGCGAAGGGGTGGACGGTGGTAAGAATGATTATGATACTCGATGTGGACGTGACCGCCGCAGGCGGCATTATAAAACTCATCGCCCCCTAAAGGGGAAACGACTCACTACATTTTGCGCGTCGCTCCGCTCTGGGGGCCGCCGATTGGCGGTCAGGAAAATGATAGAGTGTCATATCTCTGCTCAGCCCCGTACACCCTTTTGCCACTACGTGGCATTTCCCCTCAAGGGGAAACGAGAGATATGAGGGAAAAAACAGCGAGTCATATACTTCACGTACCATTTCGGCGTTTTCCCCCTTTGGTGCCTTACGGCACCACCTTTCCCCCGCGGAGCGGTGGGACTATGGGTACTTAGCAATGGAGCCATGTTTCTACAGGAAAGCATAAAGCGATTTATTTTGTCCCCCGGATGGGGGAAAGTCCGGCGCAGCCGGATAAGGGGGAGCCGCGTGGCGGCTAATCACCAGAATGCCTATCATGCCATATGACTCATAAAGCCAATCCCGTAACGCTGACTTTATAAGCATTGCCGCAGAGCGGCAATCCACAACCCTCGGCCTGAAAGGCCGTCAAACTTAAGAACCTTAAGAACCTTCGGGACGAAGTCCCGTCAACCCTCACACCGAAGGTGTGTCCAATTCCCCTATTTTATGCATAACTTCTTTAGGTACTCATAGAAAAATTCGATATCAGAGATCTAACACAATTTATACCTTGCGGGAATAGGGGTATTGATATAGAGTATATATTAATAAACCAGTAACCCAGTATAAAGGGTACACTTATAGAACGAATGTAAATTCAGGGATAAGGGGAGATGGGTATGGCTTTACCGGCATTGCTTTTTGCGCTGCCTCTGGTGACGGCACTGATTCTTCTAGTGAACCGGAATCCGGCGGTCAGGAATACACTGGTCCGTGTGTCGGCGCTTCTGATGGGGGTCCTTTCTGTGGCTGTAGGGGTCATGTATTTCGGACATCCTTTCAAAATCGGTGTGGATTCTCCGCTGGTGCGGTTTCTGATGATGGCTGTGGACGGCCTGGCTGCACTGACGGTTCTTTATTTCTGTGTGAAATACAAGCGCTATCTCACCGCCCTGCTGGGGCTTGCCCAGTTTTTCCTGATCGTGGCCTTTGAGTTTCATGCAGGCAGCTATGCCCGGTCGGTGTGGGATTTCAATATCGACAATCTGTCCATTATCATGATTCTCATTGCCGGCATCATTGGCGGTCTGATTGCGGTGTATTCTCTGGGGTACATGGCGGTGTATCACAGGAAGCATGTGGATGTGAAGGACCGCCGCTCTTTCTTTTTCTTCGTGGTGTTCCTTTTCCTGTCAGCCATGTTTGGCCTGGTCATGTCCAACAATCTCCTGTACATGTACACTTTCTGGGAAATCACATCGCTCTGTTCTTTCCTTCTTATCGGCTATTCCGGTACCAATGAGGCTATCCACAATTCCTTCAAGGCCCTGTGGATGAATCTTCTGGGAGGCTTGGCCTTTGCCATGGCCATTGCCTATCTGGGAGAGCATTTCTATACCCTTGAAATTTCCCAGCTTCTTTCCATGGGCATGCAGGGCATGCCTGTGGAGCCGGTGGTGGCGCTTCTGGTGTTCTGCGGTTTTACGAAGTCCGCCATGATGCCTTTCTCCGGCTGGCTTCTGGGGGCCATGGTGGCGCCTACGCCTACGTCGGCTCTGCTCCATTCTTCTACCATGGTGAAGGCCGGGGTGTTCCTCATTATCAAGCTGGCGCCTATTCTGGGAAATAATCATGCCGGCATTATGGCCATGCTGGTCGGGGGCATTACTTTCTTCTTTGCTTCCTGCGCCGCCATTTCCCAGTCCGACGGGAAGAAGGTGCTGGCCTATTCCACCATTTCCAATCTGGGCCTCATCGTGTGCTGCGCCGGCACCGGATCCTATGAAGCAGCCTGGACGGCGATTATGATCGTCATTTTCCATGCCGTGGCGAAGAGTCTTCTTTTCCTTACTGTGGGAACGGCGGAGCAGCAGCTGGGCAGCAGAAATCTGGAAAGCTTCGACGGCATTTTCAATTCCATGCCCCGCCTTTCTCTCTGCATGGTGATCGGTATCTGCGGTATGTTCCTGGCTCCTTTCGGCATGCTGATTTCCAAATGGGCGGCCATGAAGGCCTTCGTAGACGCAGGGCAGCCTCTGCTGCTTCTGGCGCTGGTCTATGGTTCTGCCACCACTCTCTTCTACTGGACGAAATGGCTGGGCAAGATTACCACCTATATACCGACCAATGAAAACCGGGAGAAGGGCATTCTGGGAGTGGAATGGACGGCGCTGAAGACCCTGGCGGCTCTGACTCTGGTGGTGTGCGTTCTCTTCCCGCTGATTTCCCAGTACATGGTCATTCCTTATCTGGCTTTAATGTATAGAAATATTAATGATGTCATTGCCCAGTCCAACCTGTGGATTATGTCGGTGATGGTATTCCTTATCATTATCCTGCCGCTTCGCTTCGGCAAGAGCAGGCGGAAGAAACAGGTCATCACGAACCTGTCCGGCGAGAACCTGGGGAGCGACGTGGCTTACCGCGGCGCTGCCGGGCGGATCGTGCCGGTGCAGCTTCGGAACTGGTATCTGGAGTCCTGGTTTGGTGAAAGGCGGATGACTCTCTGGGGGTACACGGCCTGCCTGGCCTGCGTGCTCATGGAGCTGTCACTGGCAGCAGGAGGTGTGTTCCATGTCTGATTATATGATCAATGTCATCGGCGCCCTGCTGTACTTGCTGCTGGCGCCGCTTCTGGGGGGCCTCCTTTCCGGTCTGGACCGCAAGATTTCCGCCCGCATGCAGCGGCGGGTGGGGCCGCCTCTGCTGCAGCCTTTCTATGACTTCGGAAAGCTCTGGGACAAGCAGCCCATCGCCGTCAATAAGGCGGAGGGATTCTATGTATTCGGTTTCCTTCTTTTCGTCCTTCTGTCCGGCGCCTTCTTCTTTGCAAGGGGCGACATTCTGCTGGTGGTCTTTACCCTGACCATGGCCAGTGTGTGCCTCATCATTGCCGCCTATGCCACCGACTCTCCCTACAGCCAGGTGGGGGCGGAAAGGGAGCTGGTGCAGACCATGGCCTATGAGCCCATGCTTCTCATGGCAGCCCTGGGATTCTATCTGTCCGGCGGCAGTTTCAATATTCGGGAAATCATGGCTTCCGATACCATGAACATTCTGCGCATGCCCGGCATTTTTCTGGGCCTCTGCTACATTCTTCTCATTAAATTCAGAAAATCGCCCTTCGATATTTCCATGTCCCATGAAGCCCACCAGGAGCTCATCGGCGGTGTGAAGACGGAAATTTCCGGCCGCACTCTGGGTATGGTGGAAATCGCGGAGTGGTATGAAGACGTGTTCCTCCTGGGACTGGTGCTTCTCTTCTTCGTCACCTCTTCCCCCTGGACGTTGATACCGGGCCTTGTCGTATGCGGCCTGGTGTTCTTCACGGGCATTCTGGTGGATAATTCCTGTGCCCGCATGAAATGGGAGAAAATGCTGGCTTCCACCTGGCTTTTCTCTTTCCTGGCCGGATTTATTAATGTGGCCTTTCTCATGTATTTCAAATAAGGAGGAATCGTTATGGGATTTGAAAAGAAATCGCCCTGGCTCATCCATTACGACGGCTCTTCCTGCAATGGCTGCGATATCGAAGTGCTGGCCTGCCTTACGCCTTTGTACGACGTGGAGCGGTTCGGCATTGTGAATACCGGGGACCCCAAGCATGCGGACATTTTCCTCGTCACCGGCGGAGTGAATGCCCAGAACCTGCCGGTGGTGCGGCAGATTTATGACCAGATGCCGGAGCCTAAAGTTGTGATTGCCGTAGGCACCTGCGCCTGCACCGGCGGCGTTTTCCGGGAATGCTACAACATGCTTGGCGGTATGGACAAGGCCATTCCGGTGGACGTGTATGTGCCGGGCTGCGCCGCCCGGCCGGAGTCCATTATTGCCGGCGTGGTGAAGGGCCTTTCGGTGCTGGAAGAAAAGCACAGGAAATTGAAAGCCACCGGAAACCACGGCGTACCTTTGGAAAAACCGAAAGCCTTTGGCACCTATGGAGAGGAGGACAAACATGAAACAGCAGGTCATTGAAATCAGGAGTGAAGACCTTCTGGAAAGGACGGCCCGTTTCAAGAAAGAAGGCTGCCGTCTGGTGCAGATTCTCTGCACCCGGGTGGAAGAGGGCTATGAGCTTACCTATACCTTTGACAAGAACTATTTCCTCTATCATCTGCGTCTCATCGTGCCCCTCACCGGCTCCGTCATGAGTGTCACCAGCCTTTACTGGTATGCCTTCGTCTGGGAAAATGAAATCCATGACCTCTTCGGTCTGGACATCCGTTTCATTGCGCCGGAGGTGGACTACGGCGGCCATTTCTACCATCTGGCCCAGAAGACCCCCTGGCACGACCTGTCCGGCGCTGTCCATGCCAAACGGGCGGTGAAGGTCAATCTTCGGAGCGGCCTTGGCATTGATGCTTCTGTACATAAAGATACAAAGGAGGATTGATTTCAAATGGCAGAAATAACCACAGTCCCCTTTGGCCCCCAGCATCCGGTACTGCCGGAACCGATTCATCTGGACCTGGAACTGAAGGATGAAAGAGTCGTCCGGGCCGTGCCCTCCATCGGCTATGTCCATCGCGGGCTGGAAAAACTGGTGGAAAAGCGGGATTTCAAACAGTTCATCTATGTGGCGGAAAGGGTATGCGGCATCTGTTCCTTCGGCCATGGCTGGGGCTATGCCAAAGCGGTGGAAGGCCTCATGAACATCGAAATACCGGAGCGGGCCAGCTGCCTGCGCACCCTGTGGCATGAGCTCTCCCGGCTCCACAGCCACCTTCTCTGGTTCGGCCTGGCCGCCGACGCCATGGGATTTGAAAGCCTTTTCATGCATGCCTGGCGCATCAGGGAAATGGTGCTGGATATTTTTGAAGAAACCACAGGAGGCCGGGTCATTTTCTCGGTCTGCAAAATCGGCGGCGTCAGAAGAGATATCACCGACAGCCAGCGGAAAATGATTCTGGAAAAAATGAAGGAACTCAAAAAAGAAATCAGCCAGATGGCCATGGTATTCCTCTATGACAATACCATCCAGAGCCGTTTGGAAGGGGTAGGGGTCCTTTCCATGAACGACGCCATGGACATGGGCTGCGTAGGCCCCATGGCCCGGGCCAGCGGCCTTCCTGTAGACTACCGCATGGCTGAGGACGAAGGCTTCTACAAAAAGCTCCATTTCCATCCTGTCACTGAAACCGCCGGCGACTGCCTGGCCAGGGTGAAGGTAAGGCTGGGAGAACTGACCCAGTCCATCGACCTCATCTGCGGCTGTCTGGAGCTTCTGCCGGAAGGGGCCATCGAAGCGCCGGTCAGAGGCCTTCCCCCGGCAGGCGAATATTTCACAAGAGTGGAACAGCCCCGGGGCGAAGCCCTTTACTACGTGAAAGGCAACGGCACAAAGAACCTGGAACGGTTCCGTCTCCGCACTCCCACCAACGTCAATCTGGCAGCCCTGGTGAAAATGCTGAAAGGCTGCGAACTGGCAGATGTGCCCAACATCATCCTCACCATCGATCCCTGCATCAGCTGCTGTGAAAGATAAGGAGGCGTCCCATGAGTTTTCTCATTTATATGAAACAGGCCCTTTCCAACCTGTTCAAACCGCCGGTCACCACCTCCTATCCCTTAAAGCCCAAAACCTTTAAACCCCATGACCGGGGCCGGGTGATCAACGACATCAGCCGCTGCATCCTCTGCGGCCAGTGCATGCGCACCTGCCCGGCCGGTGCCATTACCGTGGACCGCACCACAGGCATATGGAAAATCAACCCCTTTGCCTGCGTCCAGTGCGCCGGCTGCGTGGAGGTATGCCCCAAGAAATGTCTCCACATGGACCCGGAAGCGGCAGCGCCGGATGTGAAGAAATCAGAAATCATCCTCCAGGTGAAGAAAGAAGACGGTGTGTCCAGAGTGCAGCGCAAGGTGGCAGCCATCAATATGGCAGAGGCCGCCATGGACGACCGGAGCCATATTGTAAACAACATTATGAAATGTATTTTCTGCGGCCAGTGCATGCGGAATTGTCCCTCCGGCGCCATTACCGTGGACCGCCGCTCCCGTACCTGGCGCATTAACCTGGAAGCCTGCGTGAACTGTGGCACCTGCATCGACAACTGTCCAAGGAAATGCCTGTCCCTGGGCTGCTACCTGGGCAATCCAAGCGAAATCACCATGAAAGGCTCCCGCCCCCCTGTAAGGCGAAGACCTTCAACGTTCGCTCCTGCGGAGAAAGAAGGGCCCCTTACATCTCCTGTCCAGGCGGCAAAGCCGGAAGCTCCGGCAGAGAACCCGATGCCTGCAGTGAAAGCGGAAGAAGTCCATGTGCCGGATACCCATATCCGGATAGAAGCGGAGAAATGTTTATTCTGCGGCAAATGCGAGCATAACTGCCCGGCTGATGCCATTTCCATAGACCGGAGAAACCGCACCTGGACCATTGACCGGGAGAAATGCATCACCTGCGGCGTCTGCGCCGACGGCTGCCCCGTCCACTGCCTCACTTTGGCAGATGCCTGGGAAGCAGGGGAGAAGAAAGAAATGAAATCCACCTACCAGGGAAAAGTCCTCCGCCGCCCGCCGGCGGGAAGAAAACCGGCTCCAGCGCCGGCGCCTTCCCCGATACAGGAAGAAAAAGCAGCAGAAGCTCCCACGCCGAAGCCTTCTCCTGTCAAAGAAGCGGCACCGGAAGCAGTGCCCGATACCCATATCCGGATAGAAGCGGAAAAGTGTTTATTCTGCGGCAAGTGCGAGCATAACTGCCCGGCTGATGCCATTTCCATAGACCGGAGAAACCGCACCTGGACCATTGACCGGGAGAAATGCATCACCTGCGGCGTCTGCGCTGACGGCTGCCCCGCCCACTGCCTCACTTTGGCAGATGCCTGGGAAGCAGGGGAGAAGAAGGAAATGAAATCCACCTATCAGGGAAAAGTCCTCCGCCGCCCGCCGGCTGGAAGAAAACCGGCTCCAGCGCCGGCGCCTTCCCCCATAAAGGAAGAAAAAGCAGCAGAAGCGCCCATGCCGAAGCCTTCTCCTGTCAAAGAAGCGGCACCGGCCAAAGAAGCGGCAGTGCCCGACACCCATATCCGGATAGAAGCAGAGAAATGCCTGTTCTGCGGCAAATGCGAGCATAACTGCCCGGCAGGAGCCATTTCCATAGACCGGAGAAACCGCACCTGGACCATTGATCGGGAAAAATGCATCACCTGCGGCGTCTGCGCTGACGGCTGTCCCGCCCGCTGCCTCACTTTGGCAGATGTCTGGGAAGCAGGGGAGAAGAAGGAAATGAAATCCACCTATCAGGGAAAAGTCCTCCGCCGCCCGCCCCGTCCGGCGCCGGTCAGGAAAGAAGCGCCAAAGGACGGAGAGCCCCATGCATGAATATCCGGTGACTTTAGAAATCGTCCGCATGGCGGAAAAAACGGCCCGTGAAAAAGGGGGCATTGTAAAGGCCATCCATCTGGTGGTAGGAGAGGACTCCGGTTTCATCGGAGAATCCATCCAAATGTATTTTGATGTCATTTCCGAGGGCACCCTCTGCGAGGGCGCCCTCCTCACCATTCAGGATGTGAAGCCCAAAATGAAATGCGACCGCTGCGGCTGTCTCTTTGAAAGAAAGAAATTCTCCTTCACCTGTCCCCGCTGCGGAGGCGACGGCTCTCCCACGGACATAGGCAAGGAATTTTATATAGAATCTGTAGACCTGGAGGTTGATTGAATGCATATGGTGAAAGCCGGCGTTATGGAAGACATTTACGCCCACAACAATCACATTGCCGAACACGTAAGAGAATACCTCATGAAGAGGAATGTATATACTATCAACGTCATGGGGGCTCCGGGAACCGGCAAGACCACATCCCTGGAACAGCTCATGAAACATATGAAATCCAAAATATACGTCATTGAAGGAGACATTGAATCCGACATCGACACGGAACGGCTCAGGAAAGAAAATGTTACCGCCGCCCAGATCAACACCTTCGGCGCCTGCCACCTGGACGCCCCCCTGGTGCACAATGCGGTACACACCATGGATTTCAGAGAAGGAGGCATCCTTTTTATAGAAAACGTAGGAAATCTCGTCTGCCCCGCGGAACTGAACATAGGAGAAAATATCAAAATGCTCATCGTCAGCGTGGCCGACGGCAGCGACAAGCCCTACAAATACCCCCTGGCCTTTGAAAAGGCGGATATCATCCTCCTCAACAAGACAGACCTTATGCCATACCTGGACTTCGACGAAGACTTCTTCATGAAGGGCCTCCGCCACCTGAACAAACAGGCACCGGTATTCAAGGTCAGCGGAAAAACAGGAGAAGGATATAAAGAAGCGGCAGAGTGGATTGAAGAAGCCGCCGGGAAGGAAAGATAGACCTGCGGCTGCTATCTGCTTTCCGCTTACCGCGGCGGAGCCGCGCCCCTTTTTTAACATGACGCTGGGGTGACACGGCTCTTTCGTCATCTCGAGCGGAGCCGCATGCCGCTATGGGAGACAGACAGGAACCGCTCCCATGATGCTCTGAGTCGAGAGATCTCCCACCGTAATGCCGCCCGTACCATCAGAGGAGGAGATTTCTCCACTCCGCTTCGCTTCGGTCGAAATGACGATAGGGGTGTCCGCTGCCACCGTCATCTCGAGCGGAGGATTTATGAGAAGATTGTCTCGCGGTGTTTTATTCTGCCCCCTGCATAGGGGGAAGTCCGGCGCAGCCCGGATAGGGGGTGGCGAGCGTAGCGAGCCGGTCAGCAGAATGCTTTTCATGCTATATGACTCATAAAGCCAATCCCGTAACGCTCCTTGCGTCCCCTTTAGGGGAAGAGGGCCACGAAGTGGCGAAGGGGTGGACGGTGGTAAGAATGATTATGATACTCGATGTGGACGTGACCGCCGCAGGCGGCATTATAATATTCATCGCCCTGCGGGCGATACCACAACCCTCGGGGCCAAAGGCCCCGTCAAACCTAAGAACCCTCCGGCCAAGGGCCGGTCAATCTTAAGAACCTTCCCTTCTGAACCCTCGCGCCAAAGGCGCGTCCAATATGAACCCGGGCCGCCAAAGGCGGCCCTTTAAAAAAAGGAGGCCACACCATGTCCCATATCCATACCATCCGTTTGCTGCTGGAAGGCAGAGTACAGGGGGTGGGATTCCGCCCTTTTGTCTGCCGGGCGGCTCTTTCTCTGGGCCTTACGGGCTGGGTGAAGAATCTGGGGGGTGTGGTGGAAATCAGGGCTTCCGGGGACAGGGAGGCCCTTTTGGCGCTGGAGAGGAAACTTGAGGAAGCGCCTTATCCGGTGGCTGTGGAGAAAGTGACGAAAGAGGAGGTTCCTCTGGAAACCTTCTCCACTTTCTCTGCCATAGAAAGCAGCGGGGAGCCTTTGGCTCCCCTTTTTCCGGCGGATATCGCCATCTGCCCTTCCTGCCGGAAGGAGCTTCATGACAGGAAGGATCGCCATTTCCAGTATCCCTTCCTTTCCTGCACCGCCTGCGGGCCCCGGTATACCATTATCCGGAGTCTTCCCTATGACCGCCCCCGCACGACGATGGACTCATTTCCCCTGTGCCCGGAGTGCCAGAGGGAGTATGAGGATCTGAAGAACCGCCGCTGCCATGGAGAGACCATCTGCTGCGCTGCCTGCGGGCCGGCGCTTTCCATGGTGACCCGGGGCGGAGAAGAGGCCCAGGGGGAAAAGGCCATGGAAAGGGCCATCGCTCTGGTGAAGGCGGGAACGGTGGTGATGGTGAAATCCATTGGCGGCTTTCAGCTGGTGTGCCGGGGAGACAGGGAGGATGCGGTGCTTCGCCTGCGCCGCCTGAAGCACCGGGAAGAGAAGCCCTTTGCCCTCATGGTCCATTCGTTAAAGGAAGCAGAAAAGCTCTGTTTCCTCACGGACCGGGACAGGAAGCTCCTCACCTCTCCGGCCTGTCCCATTGTGCTCTGCAGGCCGAAGAAGGAAATCAAAGCGGTGGCGGAAGGGGTGCCGCGGCTGGGGATATTTCTGCCGCCTTCTGCTTTCTACGATCTTTTAACCGACGGGGTCAAGGCGCCGCTGGTGGTGACCAGTGCCAATATGAGCGGCGAGCCTATCCTCTATAAAGATGAGGAGGCCCTTTCCTGGTTTAAGGCCCATGAAATCGATTTCCTCTTCACCAATAACCGTGACATCCTCCGTCCTGCCGATGACAGCGTGGTGAAGGCGGAAGAAAGCCATAGGGATATGATCCGCCGCACCCGGGGATTTCTGCCGGAGCCTGCGGTGCAGGGGGCGAAAGAGGGGGCCCTTTTGGCTATGGGAGCGGACATGGAGCCTTCCTTCTGCATTACTGCCCGGGGGCGTTTGTATCCCGGGGAAATGCCCTGCGATTTGGAAAATGAATCTTCTGAAGAAGCGTTCCTTCATATGATAGAGGACTGGGAAAATATGCTGGGCATCCGGCCCGAGCGGATTGTGACGGACCTTCATCCCCGCTATATTTCTTCCGCTTTGGGAGAGCAGCTTTCCAAAGATCGGGGGATTCCCCTCTGGAGAGTGCAGCATCATCACGCCCACGGCCTTTCCGTTATGGCGGAGCATGGACTCTCGGGAAAGGCGGCGGCCTTCGTCTTCGATGGCACCGGCTATGGCACTGATGGTACCATCTGGGGCGGGGAGATTCTTCTTCTGGAAGGAAATCAGATGGTGCGGGCCGGCCACCTGGATGCCATGCCTCTTCTGGGCGGCGATATTTCCATGAAACAGGCCTGGAAGACAGGACTGGCCAGTCTTGTTTATGCAGGCCTTCAGGCAGAGGATCACCGCTATGGGCTGGTGAAGGCAGCCCTGGCGGCCGGGGTGAATACCATCAGGGATTCCGCCATGGGACGGCTCTTTGACAGCGCCGCCGCCCTTCTTCATCTGAAAGAAGAGAACCGTTTCAAAGGGGAATGTGCCATGGCCCTGGAGCAGGCGGCAGTGCAGGCCAAAAGGAAGGGGAAGGCGGCCCTTCCCCTCCATCTGTCCCTGAAGGAAGAAAAGGGGCAGCTCATCTGGCACAGGGAAGATCTCATCGCATCCCTTGTGGAAGCAGATGATACAATAGAGGAAGCAGCCCTGGGATTTCACCGGGCCATTGTAGACATGGTGGTGGAAAGCGCCCGCCTTCTGGGCGTGGATCAGGTCATCCTCACCGGCGGCTGCTTCCATAACGGCATTTTATGGACAGAAACGAAAAAGGCTCTGACAAAAGAGCATTTCAAAGTATATGGTAATGAAAAAGTTCCCTGCGGCGACGGGGGTATTTCCCTGGGCCAGGCCTTCTACGGCCTCATGCAGGGATAAGGAGGACCTATGTGTGTAGCCTATCCGGGCAGAGTGGTAAGCATCATCGGCACCCATGGCATGGTGGATTTTTCCGGTACCGAAGTGCCGGTGAACCTTTCCATGGTGCCTGCGAAAATCGGTGATTATGTGCTGGTTCATGCAGGCATGGCCATCCAGATCGTGGAAAAAAAGGAAGCCCATGACTGGATTGACCTGTTTAAAGAAATCGAGGAGCTGGAAAAGGAATGAGAGAAAAAGAACTGGCCCGCTTCCTTTCCACCTACGACGGGCCACCCCTTCGTCTGATGGAGGTCTGCGGCACCCATACCTCTTCCCTGTACAGGAGCGGTATCCGGCAGATCCTGTCGCCGAACATCACCCTCCTTTCCGGGCCCGGCTGCCCTGTGTGCGTGACGCCTACGGCCTATATCGACAAGCTGGTATCCTATGCCATGACCGAAGGATACAAAGTACTGGCTTTTGGGGATCTTCTGGCGGTGCCGGGAAGCCGCCTGTCCCTCTCCGGCGCCCGGGACCGGGGCGGCAGGGTGGATTTCTTCTATAATCCCGAAGAAGGGCTGGCCATGGCGGCAAAAGACCGGCAGACCACCTACGTTCTGGCGGCAGTGGGCTTTGAAACTACGGCGCCGGTGTGGGCGGATCTGGTGAAACGGGCCTATGATGAAAACATAGGAAATATCCGCTTCCTCACCGCTTTAAAAACTATGCCTGAGGCCATGAATATTCTGGCCAGGGACCTTCACATTGACGGTTTTCTCTGTCCCGGCCACGTGGCGGTGATTACAGGAAGCCGTCCCTTCTTTCATCTGGCGGAAACATCGGGGAAACCCATGGTGATCGGCGGCTTTACACCGCCCCTTCTTCTTCGTGCCCTTTCCCGGCTGGTGCTGGAAGCATCCAGAAAGAAAGGGGGCCTTTGGAACGAATACCCCTCGGTGGTACGGGAAGAAGGCAATCCAAAGGCCCTTTCCCTGATGCATGAAATCTTTGAAGCAGGAGACGCCGTCTGGCGGGGCCTCGGCACCATCAGAGGCTCGGGCCTTTATATTTCCGGAAAATATGAATTTCTGGACGCCGGCAGCCGGGGCCTTACAGAAGACGTCATGCCCAAAGGCTGCTGCTGCACCTCCGTGCTCACCGGCCGCATGGTGCCTCAAAACTGCCCCTGCTTCGGAAAAGCCTGTACCCCGGACCATCCGGTAGGGGCCTGCATGGTATCCGGCGAAGGGGCCTGCTCCATTACCTATCGGGGAGGTTAATATGAAAATCGAATTACGCCATGGTTCCGGCGGCGAAGAAACAGGCCGCCTCATCCATGAACTCTTTGAAAAATATTTTACAAATCCCATACTGGACCGTATGGAAGACGGCGCCGTCCTGCCGGTGATGAAGGGCCATCCCGTCCTCACCTCCGACAGCTTCGTAGTGGAACCCCTCTTCTTTTCCGGCGGCGATATAGGGAAACTGTCCATCTGCGGCACGGTGAATGACCTTTCCTCCATGGGAGCCAGACCCCTCTATCTCACGGCCTCCTTCATTCTGGAAACAGGACTGGAAACGGAGATACTGGAAAAGGTAGTTTCCTCCATGGCGGAAACGGCCAGAGAAGCAGGCGTTTCCATCGTAGCAGGAGACACCAAGGTTATTGAAGGCAAAGGGGGCCTCTATATCAATACTGCCGGCATCGGTGAAAGGGCGCCGGGCCTTGCCATTTCCGCCTCCGCCATGGAAGAAGGCGATGCCGTCATCCTCACCGGCACCATGGGCGACCACCACGGCACCATCCTCACCGCCCGGCTCCACATGAAGAGCAGCCTCAGAAGCGACTGTGCCCCTTTAAACAGACTGGTGGAAAGCCTTCTTAAGGAAGGCCTCACCATTCATACCATCCGGGACATTACCAGAGGCGGCCTGGCCACGGTGGCAGGCGAACTGGCGGAAGCCTCCGGCAAAGCCATGGAACTGATGGAAGATGAGATTCCGGTGTCTGAAGAAATCCGAGAACTCTCCGGCATTCTGGGCCTGGATCCCCTGACCATGGGAAACGAAGGGAAAATGATGATCATCCTTCCCGAAAATGAAGCACACAGGGCCCTTGCCATTTTGCGCAGTCACCCCTATGGCAGACAGGCATCCCTGGCAGGTCATATTACAAAAGGAGAAGGCGTCCACCTCATCACCGCCTATGGCGGAAAAAGAAAACTCCTTCCCCTGAGAGGAGAAGGACTGCCAAGAATATGCTAGGAAAGTGAGATGGTGGGGCTTCGGCCACTGTCGGCGGTCAGGATAGCGATGGAGCATCCTACCGGTGCTCTGCCCCGTACACCCCTTCCCGCTTCGCGGGACTTCCCCTCAAGGGGAAACGAGAAGTATGGAGAGGGAAAACAGAGAGTCATATATTTCACGTACCATTTCGGCGTTTTCCCCCTTTGGTGGCTGGCGCCACCACCTTGCCCGGTGGGAAGCATGTCACTGGATTCTCAGTCGCCTACGGCTCCTTACGAATCCAGTTCCTTTGCCACCCCCGCAGTTCGGTGGGGCGGCAAAAGGAAAGCGCCTTAATGGGCAGGCTAGGCGCCTTACTTTGCCCCACTTGGAGGTCCTATGCAGGACCTCCACAGGGGACTATAAAGCTCCGTTATGCTGTGAGCTGCTTATGAAAGGACTGCTTTTCAGAGCTTTATTGTCCCACCGCTCCGCGGGGGGAAGGTGGTGCCGTAAGGCACCAAAGGGGGGAAAGCCACCGGAGGTGGCTGATCGACGTAATGCTTATCATGCCATATGATACAGAAAGCCAATCCCGTAACGTTCTTGCGTCCCCTTTAGGGGAAGAGGGCCACGAAGTGGCGAAGGGGTGGACGGTGGTAAGAATGATTATGATACTCGATGTGGACGTGACCGCCGCAGGCGGCATTATAATATTCATCGCCCCCTAAAGGGGAAACGACTCACTACATTTTGCGCGTCGCTAGCGCTCCTTCAAAATGTGTTCGCTGTGCACCGCAGGGCGATACCACAACCCTCGGGGCCAAAGGCCCCGTCAAACTTAAGAACCCTCCGGCCCATAGGGCCGGTCAATCCTAAGAACCTTCCCTTTGAACCTTCTGAACCCTCACACCGCAGGTGTGTCCAAGGCCCTTTTCCCTTGACAATCCCGCCCTCTCTTTATACACTTGTCAATAAGACGATTTCAGAGAAGAGGAAACCCTGTTTCCCTATTTCAAGTACAAGGAGGAACTATGTATAAAATTCAGAAAAAGATTGACAAATGTTTAGACCTTGTAGCCCGAGATGAAAAGGTGGTAGCTCCCTGCCAGCACCTTTCCTATTATCCCTTTGCCGTAGAAAGCGGGAAGGGAGAAATCCTGAAAGACGCTGACGGCAATGAATATATTGATTTCCTCACCAGCGCCTCTTCCCTGAACCTGGGAAGCTCCAATCCCATTCTTACCAAAGCCATTGAAGCGCAGCTGAAGAAATGCACCCAGTACACCGCTGCCTACTCCTACAATGAGCCCATGATTTCCTATGCGGAAAAACTGACCTCTGTGTACCCCGGCGGCGTGAAGGCCAAGATTGCTTTCGGCAACTGCGGCTCCGACGGCAACGATGCAGCTGTGAAATTTGCCAGAGCCTACACAGGACGGACGAAAATTATTACTTTTATAAACGGCTACCATGGAAATACCTACGGATCCTCTTCCATGACCACCTGCACCACCCGTATGCATGCCAAAATGGGACCTTTCCTTCCGGAAATTTACCATTTCCCCTTCTACGGTGACAATGTGCCCGATGACATTGTGGAAAAGGAAGCAGTGAAGGATATCGAAACCGCCTTCAAAACCTACATGCCTGCCGATGAAGTGGCAGCGGTGGTGATTGAAGCCATCCAGGGCGATGCAGGCATCCTTCCGGCCCATCCCATTTTCATGAAAAAACTCTACGACCTCTGCAAAAAGCACGGCATCCTCTTCATTGATGAAGAAGTACAGCAGGGCTTCTGGCGGGCAGGCCACTTCTTTGCCATTGAAAACTACCCCGGCATCATTCCTGACGGCATCATTATGGGCAAATCCATCGGCGCCGGCCTGACCCTGGGCGCCTTCATGGGAAGAGCGGAAATCATGGACTGCCTTCCGGCTCCGGCCCATCTCTTCACCCTGGGCGGCAACGCCATTGCCTGCGCCGCAGGCAATGCAGCCTTCGACTACTACCAGTCCGAAGAATTCCAGACTATTTATAAAAGGAATTGCGCCGACATCCAGAAGGAACTGGCAGGGCTGAAAGAAAAACATCCGGACAAAGTGGCCTTCTATCGCGGCCGCGGCATGTCCTGGGCCATCGGCATTGTGAAGAAAGATGAAAAGGGAAATACCATTCCCGACGGAGACGGCACCTTCAAAGTCTGCTTCCGTTCCTATGAAAAGGGACTCATCATCATTACCCTGGGCGAGAACCTGCTCCGCGTGCAGCCGCCCCTCAATATTTCCAAAGAAAACCTTCACAAAGCCTTCGCCATTCTGGACGAATCCCTCACCGAACTGGAAAAAGGAGAAATCCCTGACGGTGTCTTCGAGTACCGCCACGGCTGGTAAAATTTCTGCACTAAAAAACGACTGCTTCGGCAGTCGTTTTTTATGTGTCAAATGCGGCGGGAAACGGTATTCCCGATAGAATGAAGGTTCAGGCGCCTTTGACGCCCGGGTTCAAGCCGCCATCGGGCTGTGCCCTGGGCTACGGTCAGGCGGTAAGGTGCTCGCTTAATGGGCAGGCCATGCTCGCATATGAGCCTGACTTGCGGTTCCTATGCAGGAACCGCACAAATTCAGCCCGCAGAGCGGGCTGGTTCAAAGGGGAGTATGTAAGGCTCTCAAGATTGACTTGCCCGGTGGGAAGTTCAGCACGTAACGCCCTTGCCCACCCCTGTCTAAGGGGTGGGTGGCGAGCGCAGCGAGCCGGAAGGGGTTAGGGAAGCACTGATTCATTCATAGAGTCTGCTTTTATAAGAATTTTTATGCACTGCTTCGTCATGGGACTCCTTAAATAGCTGGCTATTTGCGTCGTCCCATTCCTTGCATTGCATAAAAAATTCAAGAATAAAAGCAGACAGTGATTGAATCAGCGCTTCCCTAGCCGTCAGGCGGCATTTTTATTCATCACCGCCGAAGGCGGTGATACCACAACCCTCAGCCGCCAAAGGCGGCTGTCAAACCTAAGAACCTTCGCCCGCGCAGCGGGTGTCAATCTTAAGAACCTTTTTCCGTGGCCCTTCTACACAACCTGCCGCCGACAGGCGGTCCCAACCTGCGGCGTCAGCCGCCACCACAACCCTCAGCCACGCAGTGGCTGTCAAACCTAAGAACCCTCCGGCCCGGAGGGCAGGTCAAACTTCGCCCGCAGAGCGGGCGTCAACCTTCCCCTTTGAACCCTTTGAACCCTCTGAACCCTCTGAACCCTCTGAACCCTCTGAACCCTCTGAACCCGGCCGGCAAGGCCGGCCCACTCACATGCCTACCGTTTCATCCAGCGGTTCCTGGCAGAAGAGCTTCATGGCCCCTTCCGCCATTTTGCCGCCCTCATGGGCGGCGCCTTCCACCACATGCAGCTGCCAGCGGAAGGGGACACCCAATTCCGCTGCTTTCGCCTCGCAGAAATGGAAATAATTGTTGCACCGCTCCATGCGGTTCATGCCCTGGGCGTCGGCCTCCGGCGTATCCCGGAAAGGCTTCTCCCGGGAAATATCATTTCCTCCCATCAGCATAATGACGGGCCGGGCAAAGGCCCGGGCCAGGTCCCTGTCCGAAAGAGGCACGTTCTTGATACCGTAGGGATAGCACACACTTTCATCAGGCATGGTGAACCAGCCCGCATTGGCGCAGACAATGGCGTCAGCAGCCGGATGGCTGGCAAAGAGGGAATAACGGTGCATGAGCTGGCCGCCGGCGGAATGACCGAAAAGGATGACCTTGCCTTTGGCATGGGTCCGCCGTCTCACCGCTCCGGTCACATGGTCGATGGCATCAAAGGTCCACTGCTGCCGGGGCTGAATCGTCCCTTTTTCCCCTTCTGCATCGGAAATATTTCCTTCCTGATACCACCGGGCGCCGGGATATTTCTTCGTGGAAAACTCCGGGCAGGCGATGAGCATATTGTACCGTACCGCCAGCTCCTCCAGATGCTTCTCAAACCGCTCCGCCTTCCTGGTGTACCCCGGAAAAGCGATAAACACGGGCTGGTCTTCAGTCCAGGTGGCAGGCTTGTAATAGTACACCGGAATAGGCTCTCCGCATGTGCCGCTTCTGTCCTCCAGAAAATAAGAGCTTTCTCCCACCGGCAGGGAAGAATCCTTCCTGCGGGGAAACAGATAGGCAGTGACAGCGCCCAGAGCCAGGGCGGCCAGTGCTTTTGTAACTTTACCCAATGGTAAGATCTCCTTAAATGAAATAACAATCCACAGAGGATAAATGCCCTCCAATTGCACTATTATATCATGGAAGAGAAAAAAGGAAATGGCCTCTTTGCTAAAGGGTTCAAAGGGTGGTGGGGCGCCCGTGGCACGGTCGGGATCGGGACCGGGGCGGTGCTTGCCAGTATTCCCGAAGGTTGACGCGGCTTCGCCGCGAGGGTTGATGGCGCCGCCGGGCCTTTGTCCCTGGGCGCCAAGGGTTCTGTCCGGGACCGGCTGACGCCTCCCGGACGGGTTGAGGGCTCCGCTCTCGGGAGTTATATAGTACCGCTGCGCTGGCGAGGTACGGCGCCTTCGGCGCCATTTTTTATGCCGCCTTTGGCGGCGAAAACCATACAACCGCCCTTCGGGCGAGGCAATGCATCCCCCTTTGGTGGCTGGCGCCACCACCTTGCCCGGTGGGAAGCATATCACTGGATTCTCAGTCGCCTACGGCTCCTTACGAATCCAGTTCCTTTGCCACCCCCGCAGTTCGGTGGGGCGGCAAAAGGAAAGCGCCTTAATGGGCAGGCTAGGCGCCTTACTTCGCCCCACTTGGAGGTCCTATGCAGGACCTCCACAGTGGCACAATAACCCGTGCTTATTGTAGAGCCGCTTATGAAGAAAGTGTTTCGCGGAGTTTTATTCTGCCCCCTGAACAGGGGGAAGTCCGGCGAAGCCGGATAGGGGGAGGCGAGCGCAGCGAGCCAATCAGCAGAATGGTTATTTTGCCATATGACACTGAAAGCAAATCCCGTAACGCTGACTTTATATTCATCGCCCGTAAGGGCGATACCACCACCCTCGGCCCGAAGGGCCGTTGCCCCTGAGCGAAGCGATGCAACCCTTCTACACAACCTGCGGCGAAGCCGCCACCACAACCCTCGGGGCCAAAGGCCCCGTCAAACTTAAGAACCCTCCGGCCCATAGGGCCGGTCAATCCTAAGAACCCTCCGAGACCTGCGGTCTCATCTCCCTTTGGTACTGCGTACCACCTTTCCGCCCGCAGTTCGGTGGGGCGGCAAAAGGAAAGCGCCTTAATGGGCAGGCTAGGCGCCTTACTTCGCCCCACTTGGAGGTCCTATGCAGGACCTCCACAGTGGCACAACAAACCTCAAATTCCCGCCGAATTGTCTCCGCATCCTTCACAAATTTATGATTCTTTTACCTCACACTGTATCAGCATGTGCTATTATATCAGTAATAAATAACTAAAATAGACTTATCCCAGTCATTTCTATAGAAAAGGTGAAGTTATGAAGATTCTTGTAACCGGCGGTGCCGGCTTTATTGGGTCCCATCTGGTGCGTCAGCTCATGGAAGCAGGGGATGACGTCGTTTCCCTGGATAATCTTTCCACAGGCCTTCGGGACAACCTGCCGGAAGGAGCCCAGCTGGAAGTGATGGACACCCATGACGACAAAGCGGAAGACCTCTTCCGACAGGAACATTTTGACGCTGTGGTCCACCTGGCTGCCCAGACCCTGGTGAGCGACTCCATGGTGGATCCTGAAAACGATATGTACCAGAATATTGCAGGTACCGTTCATATCATGGAATGCTGCAGGAAATACGGCGTAAAGCGGGTGATTTTCTCCTCCTCCGCCGCCACCTATGGCGACGTGGACGAAAAAGCCCTTCCTGTGCAGGAAACACTCCCGCAGATTCCCCTTTCCTTCTATGGCCTGACCAAAATGACCGTAGAAAAATACCTGGCTCTCTACCATATGGCCTTCGGCATTCACTACGTGGTACTTCGTTTTTCCAACGTATACGGCGAACGTCAGGGCGATGGGGGGGAAGGCGGTGTTATCAGCATCTTTGCCAAACGCCTCGCTAAAGGACAGGACATTACCATCTTCGGAAACGGTAAGCAGACCAGAGACTTTGTCTACGCCGGCGACATTGCCCGGGGCATCCGCCTGGCACTGACCACACCAAATGCCGATACCTGCTACAACCTCAGCACCCAGACAGAAATCAGCCTGAACGAACTGGTCACCATCCTTTCCCGTATTACCGGAAAAGAAATTACCCCATCCTACGGCCCTGCCAGAGAAGGGGACATCTACCGCTCCTCCCTTTCCAACGAAAAGGCAGTGAAAAACCTCCACTGGACCCCGGAAGTATCCCTGGAAGAAGGACTGAAACGGACCTACCAGTATTTTGTTAAAAAATAGATTTGCAAAGTTTGGTGATGCTGTAGAAACGCGGATAATGAACTGTCGCTGCGCTTCAGAGGGGCGGACATTTGCCGTTTCCCCTAAAATCCAGCCGCCTCTTTCCGTCCCGCACTGCTCGCCACCCATCCCCCGAAGCGGGCATGGGCAGGTAAAATCAGGAGGAGACTTCCCAGGGAGGCCGGTGGCCGCAAAGCGGACACAATATGAGCTCATCAGTACGCACCATATCCTTCCTTTGTCCTTAATCATACACATGAAAAAATACTTACTTACAATTCTTTCTTTTTTTATTATTTGTTTTATATGGCATAATTCTATGGCAGATGCGCCCCATTCCAGCAGGGAAAGCATATATGTTCTTCATCTGATTCAGCATTATCTGTATATGCTTCCTGACGTAGGGCATTTAACCAATGGCGTTTTGCGGAAACTGGCACATCTTACAGAATACGCCTGGCTGGGAATCGCTTTATACAGCGCTTTCAGAGTGTTTCGTATTTCCCATGGGGGAAAATGTACGCTGGTGATTTCTTTTCTTGTCGCATCTGTAGACGAATGTATCCAGCTCTTTTCTCCTGGAAGAAGTGCGGAGTTTAAAGATGTACTGATTGATACCACTGGTGCAGGTCTTGGAATCCTTTTAGTGGCTGCTTTGACAGGGATATGGAATCGATTTGTTTTGAGCAGGTAAAATGCGAAGATCCTTTCTGTTTCGCTGCTCTTGTCCCCCTTTCCTGTGCCCGTAAGGGAAGACAGGAAAAAATCAGAACAAAGAGCTAAGAACCATAAAACATAACCTTGAAAAGGAGAATCGCCTATGATCGATATACATTCTCACATACTTTATGATATAGAAGGGGATGACGGCTCCCGATCCGAGACCATGTCCCTGGGGATGCTCAGGCAGGCAGCTGCATCCGGCACTACCCATATTTTTGCTACTCCCCATATGCATCGCCATGAGGTGGTGCCTTCCTGGTCTTCCATTGAGGAGAGAGTGGCGGAGCTGCAGCAAAAGGCTGATGCAGAGGGGATTCCCATCACCATTCATACCGGGGCAGAAGTCAGTCTCGATTACGATACGCTGCAGTACTTGCCAGGCGGAGAGAATACAGATTATTGCCTGGGTGGTACCCATTATCTGTTGGTAGAACTCACGCCACAGAGCGAACCGGAAATGGTGTCTAAGCTTTTTTATGAGCTCCAGCTTCGAGGATATATATTGATACTGGCTCATCCGGAGAGGTACCACCGTATTATGCGTCATCCGGAAACGGTTTTTCGCTGGATGCAAGATGGGCTTCTCACGCAGAGCAATGTAGGAAGCTTTGACGGACTTTTTGGCGAAGATGCGCAGAAAAATGTAGAGAATCTATACCGCCATCATATGATCTGCTTTCTGGGAAGTGATGGGCACAGGACAGATTGGAGAAATCCTGATACTCGCAAGGCCCATGAGGCGATTGACCGATTCACCGGAAGCGGAGAATTTTGGGAAACCTGCAGCAGGAATGCTGAAATGATTTTAAAAAATCGCGTTTTTTATCCGAAAATTCCCGATGCCTATGAAATGAAAAAGAAGGGATTCTTTGCCCGCCTTTTTGGAAAATAATTGGAATAAAGGACGAGCTTGGAATGGGGGCTGTGAAAAATGTATGAATGACACAGTGACCACTATCATTTCGGCACAAGCGCTGCGGAGTACCGAAATCCCACCTCTCCATGGTACAGTGAGCAGGGTGGCAGGAGATTTCTGGTTCAGCATTTCCATAGAGCCCAAAGCCTTTACGATTCATATCGGCACGTACCCCCGTTCGAGATGACCCAGGGGCTTCAGCTTTCCGTCAGGAAAAACATAGAAAAAGGGCTATGAAGAAATGATGACCATTTTTTCACAGTCCTTTTTATGTAATCTTTATTTTATGTCATCTATCCTTTACAGCCCCAATCATGAAAAATCAGAATCCGGAGTATAGAAAACAGGCAATGCTTCTATAAAACGGATGGTATCCATATATTCTTGGCATAATGTTAAATCTGTGCTTTAACATAAGCTATAGGGTGCTATAATATGAACATAAAAAAATATTCAATAACAGCGAGTAAAGAAAGTGCATCCCGAATAGAAAGGGGCAGGTGAATCAGACCACTCATCTTGCGGGAAGACAGCCTGCGGCTTCCTGTCCGATACAGCTATTTCAACACATAAAACACCCTTTGACAGGAAGGGCGTTTCACGTCTTTACCGCCTGCTCTGAGGAAACACCGATGCAGATAGATTCTGCCTTTTTAAGAATTCTCATGCACTGCTGCGTCATGGGGCTCGACATGAATGAATCATCACTTGCTTAAGGAGGAAAAGATAGAATATGCAAATCGTAAAGAAAACCCTTGCTGCGGCGGTTATACTGGCATTAACCGGCCCGGCTTTTGTTATGGCCGCAGACAGAACCACTGCCAACGTGTCCGTAGACAGTGCTTACTATTCCTATATTGATAAATTATCCGGCATGGGATACCTGAAGACGCTTCCGAATGGCGCCCGCCCCTACAGCCGTATGCAGATGGCCCGCTGGTGCCTGGAAGCTGAAGAAAAATCAGCAGAAAAACCTATGCCGGCTTATCTGGCTGATGAGCTGAAAGCACTGGAAAGCTACCTGGCCCCGGAAATGTCATCCCTTAAAGGCAATCCCACGGAAGACACCCTGCGCCTTAGAAGCGTGGCAGTCGAAGGGGACTACCTGAAAGCTGACCGGTTCAGCTACAGCGATGCGACCGATTCCGGCAGCTGGGCTCCCTTTGGAGCAAACAGGAATGGTCACAAGTATGGAAGAAATGGAAATCTGGCCCTTTCGGCTGAAGTATCCGGTAACATTGGGCATGAAACGGCTATTTCCATCAAAGGGCGCACATCCTGGGATAAGGATAATGACGGCACTGCTTCCCTGGAAGAAGCCTACATCAAGACCAGGGCAGGTTTTTTTGCCTTCGAAGCAGGCCGACAGGCTCTCACCTGGGGCGAAGGGTACAGCGGACATCTCCTCCTGGGAAATCATATGAAACCTCTTACCACACTGCAGGCCCACCTTGCCAATCCGGTCAAAATCGGCGGTTTCTTCCATTTTCTGGGAGACTTTGATTTCCACGCCTTCTACGGGCAGCTGGATAAAGATAGAGCGTCCGATGCGCGGGGCAGAGGCGTCACCGATTATGATCATCCCGGTATCCTGGGCCTTCGCGTCGACCTGACACCTGCAGACTGGGTCACCCTTGGCGCTTCCCGTGTATCCATGATGGGCGGGAAACACCACAGTCTGGATCGGTCAGACTGGCGGAAATGGACATTTGGCTCCAATGAAGACGATAACGACAAATGGGATGACATCGGGGGCTTCGATTTCAAACTCCGCTTCCCCGCCTTCCAGCTCTATGGTGAATTCATGGGCGAAGACCAGGCCGGAGGCCTCCCAAGCAAATGGGGCTGGCGTCTGGGCACCTATATCCCGAAACTGAACTCCGATGGATCCTGGGACATGATTCTGGAAACGGCTAAAACCACAGACGTATGGTACAGCCACTGGGTATTCCAGAATGGATGGACCTACAGCGGAGACATCATGGGCGATGATATGGGAAATGATGCAAGAAAATACTACGCCCGCATTAACCATTACCTGCCTGGAGAAAAAACACTCTCTTTCTACGGCCTTCGCACAGAACGTCAGAAAAACCGGGACGGCGCCACCGTGAATGAAGCCGGAATCACAGGCCGCATGAAACTTCATGGCAATATGTACCTTGACGGCACCCTGGGCTATGCCGGAGTTAAAAACCACGGCACTGACCATGACTACTTCGGCGGAGTCAAAGTGGAGTGGAACTTTTAAAAAAACGTGCCCTTATAACCTGCTTTCCACCACTTTTGGCTGAAGGGGGGAAAAAACACACTCCTATAACTTGTCTCCCACCAATTATGGGGGTGAGGAGGTCCGCGGGCCTTTATAAAAAATTGGGAAATTAATCATTTTTTCGTTCGTCTGTTTTATATATTTGATATAATAAAATAGATAAACTTACTGTTGTAAATTTCAATCTATAGTTAATGAGCATAAGTTTTTCACGGGGGATTACAAATGAAGAAGACACTCCTTGTTATGGCAGCTGCTTTGGGGCTGACGGGTGGACTGGCCCTGTCAGCTCAAGCGGAGGACTATACCCTTCGCTCCGGAGACCAGCTGTCTATTATTGTGGCGCAGGACGAAACCATCAGCACCAGCCCTACTGCCAATTTCACGCCCTACATTGTACGCCCCGACGGGAAGGTGGCCATCCCCTATGTGGGAGAAATCTATGCCAGCGGCATGACCGTAGCCCAGTTCACCGACACCGTTAAAGCAGGACTTTCCAAATACATCGTTGATCCCGACGTAGCGGTGAACATCGTCAAATGGGGCTCCGTCCGCGTCTACGTATTCGGCGAAGTCCACAAGCCCGGTGCCTATGAACTCACCAAAGGTCACACTGTCATGGATGCCATCGGTGCCGCAGAAGGCTTTACATGGGATACGGCCAAGAAGAAAATTTTCCTTATCCATCAGGACGACACAAACAAGGCCATTCCTGTCCACCTGAACGACATGCTGAAAACAGGCAATATGAAAGAAAACTATACCCTGCGGGAAGGCGACATTCTCTACCTTACCAAGAACAGCAAGATTAACTTCGCTAGAGACATAGTTCCATTCCTTAGCGGTGCCTACATGGTTTCTGAAATTAAGGACAATAATTGATTGTTTTTTGTTGAGTAGAGCCAAAGCAGTTAGCACTTAGCCGCATTGTGGAGAAATGGTAAATGGTAAATTTTAAATGGTAAATGAAGGTGTGGCGCCTTTCAAAATATAGGGCGCCACGAGTATGAATAGATATTGTCGATCCGTTTCTAAGCCTTTTTGCCATATACCATGTTATTCGGCCTAATTCACTGGCAATCAATAAGAAAAATTTCCTGTAGCAGAGGTTTTTCCCATGAAAGAAAACGCTATTCTGAAGAAAAGTGAGAATTTTGCTTATAGAATTGTTGATTTTTGCCATCATCTCAAATATGACCTTCATGAATACCAGCTGGCTGGTCAGCTGATAAGAAGTGGTACAAGCATTGGAGCCAATGTGGTGGAGGCCCAAAATTCAATAAGCAAAAAAGAGTTTGTGGTCAAAATGACCATTGCCCAAAAAGAATGTGGAGAAACCATGTACTGGCTCCGTGTGATTCACCATGGAAAGTATTTGGAAGATGCATTATTTCAATCTTTGTATAAAGACTGCGAGGAAATTATGTGGCTTTTTATTTCGATCCTTAAAAGTTCTAAAAAGACCGACTTGGAAAGTTAATTCCAATGGACAAGCGGGATGAACTGCTAAGTTTTCTTTTTATGAAACATGACTTTACTCTGGCGCTTCTGATAAATCAGAAAGATTGAGTGGAGGATCATTTCGAAATTCATGGCGCCCTATGAATTTTAAAGGCGCCAGACCACCATTTACCATTTACCATTCACCATTCACCATTCACCATTCACCCTGAGATTTTGTCAAAATGGCGAACTTACCATAGATGACTCAATATACAAAGGAGAATCCAATTGCAAGATCAGGAAATTGACTTGAAAGAGCTATGGCAGATCATAGATGACAACAAGAAGACCATAGCAAAGGTGACAGCTGGATTTCTTGCTGTGGCTGCGGCGTACCTGATCGTGGTGCCGCCCACGTACCAGTCCACCTCACTTCTCCGCATAAAGCAGGATAAAGGACTGTCCAGCTCTATTCTGAGTGCCCTGCCTACCGGAAGCGACCAGATGATCAAACAGGAAATGAATACCGATGCGGAAATCCTCAAAAGCCGCAACGTAGTCATTCCTGTGATTAAACAGACAGAAGAACTGAAAGACGGAAAATATCCGGACTACGAAGGCTATGTGAAAGGCCGTATTATCACCAAGCCCTACAAGGATACCCAGATACTGGAAGTCGATGTGACAGGCAGGACACCGGAAAAAGCACAGGAAGCCAATTCTCTTCTGGTGAAAGGATTCCTGAACCGTTTGACCGAGCTCTCCCATGCTGAATCTCAGGCTACCAGGAAATTTCTGGAACAGCGAGTCGTTTCCTCCAAAACAGAACTGGCAGGAGCGGAAGATCGGCTGAAAGCCTACCAGGTAGCCCACAAGATTTACTCCACCACGGACCAGATGAAAGGCCTGGCGGACCAGCTCACCGAACTTGACAAAGTGAAAGCCCAGAACCAGCTGGATCTGGAAACGGCGCAGGCAGCTCTGGGAAGCATCAAAGGACAGCTCTCCGACGCCGGAGCAGGAATCGCCGACAGCCCGGCTATTCAGCAGTACAAGACACAGCTGGCCCAGCTGGAAGCCACCAAAGCATCCTACACCGGCAAATACACCGATGAACATCCGAAAATGCAGGAAATCAATCAGCAGATCGCCCAGACTAAACAGGCCCTCAATGATGAAATTTCCAAAATCGTAGCCCAGCAGGCTCCATCCTCCAGTGCCGTCCAGCAAAAACTGCTTTCCGATAAATTTTCCAGTGAAGCGGCCATTGCCGTAGCCCAAAGCAAGAATGCAGCCATTGCGGCCCTGGAAAAGAAAAATGATGCGGAAATCGCCAAACTGCCGGAAGACCAGCAGGGCTACCTCCGTGTGAAACGGGATGCCGACGTGGCCCAGGAAATCTACGTCATGCTGGCTAAAAGACTGGAAGAAGCTAAAGTAGCCGAAGTCATGGTACCGAATGAAGTCCAGGTCATCGACGAAGCCACCCTTCCTGAAAGACCCATCAAACCGAGAAAACTGCTCACTCTCGTCATCGCAGCCATCCTCGGCATCCTTTCCGGCTCCGGCTATGCCGTAGCCAAGGCCCTCATGTACCGCAAAATCCGCTCCTCCGAAGACGTGGAACAGTACCTCCAGCTTCCTGTACTGGGATCTATTCCTGACGCCGACAGCCTGAAAGAGCCGGACAATCAAAAAGAAACAGGATTCAAAGCACTCATTAACAGCCTGAGGGGAGGTAAAAAATGAACGAAGACATCCATCTGATTACAGAAATTGACAAACGGTCCCCCATAGCTGAAGCCTACCGCTCCATCCGCACGAACCTTCAATTTGCAGGAGCCGGCAAAGAACTGAAATACATCAGCTTCACCTCCGCCACCCCCCGCGAAGGCAAATCCACCACCATTTCCAACGTAGCCATTACCATGGGCCAGGACGGCAAAAAAGTCCTCCTCATCGACTGCGACATGAGAAAACCGGTGCAGCACAAAATCTTCGGCCTCCGGAACATCGGCCTCTCCAACATCATCGCCATGGGAAAAGCCTTCGATGAAGTCGTACAGAAAGATGTCTACCACAACGTGGATGTCCTCGTCTGCGGCCCCATCCCGCCAAACCCCTCCGAACTCCTGGGATCCAAAAGAATGCAGGAACTCCTGGATGAAGTCAAAGACAAATACGACTACATCCTCCTAGACATGCCCCCCATCCTCGCTGTCACCGACGCCGCCGTCATGGCCAGCAAAGTAGACGGAGTCGTCTTCGTCATCCGATCCGGAGCCATTTCCCCTGAAGAAGCAAAAGAAGCCAAAAAGAGACTCATTCAGGGCAGAGCCAACATCCTCGGCGTAGTCCTCAACGCCGTCCCCCAGGCCAGACACAATGGCTACGGTTATGGCTACTACTATTACTACTACGATGATGACCATGTAAAACATAAAAAAGAAGGCCACCACCAGGGAAAACAAAACCCCATTGAAATGGTAAGACAAGGAGCAGAAAAACTCGTCCTCCGTTTCAAAAGCCTGCGAGGATAAAAGCAGCTGGAAACCGACTCCTAGATTCCCCCTTCCGTCTCGCTCCGCTCGCCACCCACCCCCTAAGTGGGGGTGGGCAAGAAAAACATGGTGCACTGGTCAACGTATTTTGGACACAAAATCTCAAAAATTAGATGTCAAAAAAA
>OLQC01000767.1_pt1 | contig 30637 bp, 25 predicted proteins | sample 1672471 | NCBI WGS metagenome assembly OLQC01 (sample SAMEA3136689, study PRJEB25190) | human gut metagenome | biome: human gut; feature: human-associated habitat; material: faeces | place: Austria | collected 2013 | reverse complement strand
ACCAAGGCCGCCCCTGCCGCCGCCCCGGCGGAGGGGCGTGCGCCCGCCCCGCCCCCCAAGGCGGAGAACACCCTGAACTACTCCGTCTGCAAGGGCCTCAAAGAAGCGGCGGCGGCCCAGGCGAAAGAACTGGCCGAGGGTGGGAGAGAAATTCTCGACATCATCAACGGCGAGCTGGTCCCCGCCCTGGACGAGGTGGGCAAGGCCTTTGAGAAGGGCAAGCTCTTCCTGCCCCAGCTGCTCATGAGCGCCGAGGCGGCGAAGGAGGCCTTCCAGGTCCTGAAGGAGTATCTGCCCGCCACGGAGAGCCACGGTGCCCCCCAGATCGTGCTGGCCACGGTGAAGGGGGACATTCACGACATCGGCAAGAACATCGTGAAGGTCCTGCTGGAGAGCTACCGCTTCCGGGTGCTGGACCTGGGCAAGGACGTGCCGCCGGAGGCCATTGTGGAGGCCGTTCGGGCGCAGAAGATCCCCCTGGTGGGCCTGTCTGCCCTGATGACGACCACGGCCCCCTACATGAAGGAGACCATCCAGGCCCTGCACGAGGCGGGACTGGACTGCAAGGTCGTGGTCGGCGGGGCCGTCATCACCCAGGACTACGCCGACGAGATCAAAGCCGACCACTACGCCGCCGACGCGATGGAGACGGTCCACTACGCCCAGGAGGTGCTGGGCGGCTGAAAAAGCCGAAGCCTCGGCAAAGTCTCCAAAAAATTTCTCTTTTCTCGCAAAAATTTCGACTGAAATAGTTGACAAAGAAAATAAAACATGGTACATTGAAGGCCGCGCAAGGGACCGGAATCAGCCCCGGTCCCTTGCGACGTTTTTTGAGAGAGAAGTGTTAGAAATTATGCGAGGCAACCGAAATGTCGGGCTGTTGATCGTCTTCCTGCTCATCACTGTGGCGATGGCAGTGGCGTTCTTCCCGTCCGTCAACCAAAATGTTGCTGAGGGCCTGAACGCCATCGCCCCCATCGACACCGAGAGCCTGGACGGGGCGACCCGCACCATTTTTGATTCCATCAGCTACGCCCGCTCCATCCACATCCTGGCCATGCTGCTGGTGGGCTTCGGCTTCCTGATGGCCTTCCTGCACGGCCACGAGTTCACCTCCCTGACCGCCACCTTCCTGGCCGTGAGCATCGCCATCCCCGTCTACATGCTCGTCAAGTGCTTTATGCCCGGCGAGTACGAGGCGATGAACATCACCGGCTTCCTGTTTGCCGAGTTTGCCGCCGCCAGCCTGCTCATCTGCATGGGCGCGGTGCTGGGCCGGCTGAAGATGGACCAGTATTTCGTGCTGGCCATCCTGTTCACCATCGCTTATATCTTCAACGAGTGGCTGCTGCTGGAGAGCGGCCTCTTCAAGGGCTTCCTGGATACCGGCGGGTCCGTCGCCATCCACGCCTTCGGCGCTTACTTCGGCCTGGGCGTCGTGGCCACCACCGACAAGAAGTTCCAGGGCAAGCCCGCCCCCCAGAGCACCAAGGTCAGCAACGAGTTCTGCCTGCTTGGCAGCATGATCCTGTGGCTGTTCTGGCCCTCCTTCACCAGCGCCGTCGTTTCCCCCGACCACGCTTACCTGACGGTCCTGAACACCGTCCTGGCCCTGTGCGGCTCCACCCTGGCCACCTATGTCTTCACCAAGCTCATCCGCGGGAAGATCGACATCGAGGACATCGCCAACGCAGCCCTGGCCGGCGGCGTGTGCATCGGCTCCACCTGCTCCACCGCCAACCCCGGCTTCTCCATGGTCATCGGCATCTGCGCCGGTACCCTGAGCACCCTGGGCTTCTCCGTCATCGCCCCCAAGGTCTGCAAGCTCATCCGCGGCACCGATACCTGCGGCGTGCATAACCTGCACGGCATGCCCGGCCTGCTGGGCGGCCTGTTCGGCATCGCCATCACCGGCAACGTGGGCGTCCAGCTGGGCGCTGTGATCGCCACCGTGGTGGTGGGCCTGGTCCTGGGCCGCGTCTGCGGCGCCATCCTGGGCCTCTTCGGCACCAAGAACGACACCTATCAGGACGAGGACGATTTTATCCTGGAGTAAGCTTTTTCGGAATGACCTCCGAGTAGCATACAGTAGCATACATAAGCAGCGAAACAAGCCCCCTGCCATTTGGACAAAACCAACGGCAGGGGGCTTGTTCTATCGTGGGAGAGGGGAAGATTACCCGTTGCAAAACACGGTGGGAGTTGCTATAATAAAATGAATCATGCTCTTTTCTGCCCAAGGGGCGGAAAAGCCGTGACCAAAGACACCGATGCACGGGAGGGGGAAGCCGCTTTGCGTCTGCGTACATTGGAATTGCAGGGCTTCAAATCCTTCCCGGACCACACCGTGCTCACCTTTGACCATCCCGTCACCGCCATTGTCGGCCCCAACGGCAGCGGCAAGTCCAATCTCTCCGATGCCATTTGCTGGGTGCTGGGGGAGCAGTCTGCCCGGACCCTGCGGGGGGACAAGATGGAGGACGTGATCTTCAGCGGGGCGCAGCTCCGCCAGCGGCTGGGGGCGGCCCAGGTCACCCTGCGGCTGGAGGACGAGACGGGCGGCGAGATGGCCGTGACCCGCCGGTATTACCGGTCGGGGGAGAGCGAGTATCTCTTGAACGGCAAGACCGTCCGCCTGCGGGACGTGCACGAGCGCTTCATGGACACCGGCCTGGGGCAGGAGGGCTACGCCCTCATCGGCCAGGGGAAGATCGACGCGATCCTCTCCGCCAAGAGCACCCAGCGGCGGGAGATCTTTGAGGAGGCCGCCGGCATCTCCCACTGCCGCCACCAGAAGGAGGAGACCCAGCGCAAATTGGAGCGCACGCAGGAAAACCTCACCCGCGTGGCGGACAAGTTAGAGGAGCTGGACCTCCAGCGGGGTCCTTTGAAGGCCCAGGCCGAGCAGGCGCAAACCTTCCTGGCCCTGCGGGAGAAGCTGCGGACGCTGGAAATTTCCCTCTGGATGGACCAGCTGGACAAGCAGCGGGCGCAGCGCCGCAAGCTCCAGGCCGACCGGGCGGCTGCCCAGGCCAGCCTGGCCGCCTGCACCCAGGAGACGGACCGGCTGTACGCCGAGAGCGAACGCCTGCTGCACGACCTGCGGGACCAAGAGGCCCAAGGGGAGCGCCTGCGCCAGCGGCTGCAAGCCGTCCGCCAACAGGCGGAGGACAGCCGCCAGGCCTTGACCCTGCGCCGGGAGCGCCTGCGCACCGGGGACGAGACGGCCCGCCGCCTGCGGGACGCGCTGGCCCAGCAGGAAGCACGCATTGCCCACCTCCAAGAGGAGCAGACGCGCCAGGAGGACCGCCTGGCCCAGCTGCAAAAGCAGGAGCGCAAACGCGCCGAGGCCATTGCCCGGACCGAGGAGCGCTTGGCCCGGACCCGAACCCAGGCCCGGCAGGCGCAGGCCGCCTGGCAGGAGACCCTGCGCCGGGAGCGGGAGGCGCTTGCCGCCCGGCACCGAGAGGAGCAGGCGGCGGAAGAGGCCTGGATGGCCTGCCGCCTGGAAGCGCATACCCTGGCCGCCCGGCAGAAGCTGTTGGGCGATCTGGCCAGCCAGCTGGAGGGCTATGCCAGGGGCGTCAAAACCGCCATGACCGCCGCCCGGCGGGGGGAACTGACCGGCGTGTTGGGGCCGGTGGGCCAGCTGTTTCATGTGGAGAGCCGGTACACCGTGGCCTTGGAGACCGCCTTGGGCGGGGCCATGCAGGACCTGCTCGTCGAGGATGAGCAGGCGGGCAAGGCCGTTCTCCGCCTGGTGAAGCGCCGGGACGGGGGGCGGGTGACCTGCCGTCCGCTGACGGCCCTGCGGCCGAATCCCCTGCGGGAGGAGGGCCTGGAAGAGGCCCCCGGCTTTCTGGCGGTCGCCGCCGAGCTGGTGGACTGTGACGAGCGGGTCCGCCCGGCGGCGCAGAGCCTCTTGGGGCGGACCGTCGTGGTGGACGACCTGGACCACGGCACGGCGCTGGCGAAGGCCCGCCGCTACCGCTTCCCGGTGGTGACGCTGGACGGAGAAATTTTACGCCCCGGCGGGGCCATGACCGGCGGCTCGGTGAGCCGAAGGGGAGGCATCCTCTCGCGGGGGGCCGAGGAAGCGGCCCTGCGGGAGAAGCTGGCCCAGGCGCAGGAGCGCTTGGCCGAAGCACAGCACACGTTAGAACACGCCCGGCAGGCCCGCCAACTGGCTGCCCAGACCCTGGACAAGCGGCAGGCCAACGGCCCGGACGAGACCATAGAATGGACCCGCCGCCAGCAGGCGCAGGAGGAGGATCTCCGCGCCCAGCGGGAGGAATGGGCCACCCTGCAAGGGACGCTGACCGCCTTTGCGCCCCTGCTGGCCCAGCTGCGGCAGCAGCTGGACACCGCCGACCGGGACAGGCAGCGGCAGGAGGAAGCGCTTGCGCTCTCTGCCCGCCAGAAAGAGGTCTGGACGGCGGAGATCCACCAATTGGAAACGGCCTTGGACGAGCTGGACCAACAGGCGGAGCGCCTGACGGCCCAAGCAGACCAGGCCACCCAAGATAAATTCGCCCTGGAAAAACGCCGGGCCGACACGGACCGGGCCGCCCGGACGCAGAATACGTTACAGCTCAAGCTGCAGCGGGAGGCCGGGGCCGCCGAGCAGAAGGTCTTGCAGGCCGGGGCCGAGGAAAACCGTCTGCTGGACCGCCTGTGGGACACCTACGGCGTGACCCACCAGGGTGCCCAGGCCATACGGCAGGACATCCCGGACGCGGGCCAGGCCCAGCGGCAGTGCGGCAGACTCAGGGACGACATCGCTGCCCTGGGCAACGTGAACCTGGGGGCTGTGGAGGAATTTCAGCGCGTGGAAGAGCGCTGGCAGTACCTCACAGACCAGAAGAACGATGTGGAGACCGCCCGGCAGGCGCTGGAAGGGGTCATCGACGGCATCACCCAGGAGATGGACCAGCGCTTCCGCACCGAGTTTGCCAAGATCCGGACGGCCTTTGCCGAGACCTTTGCCCAGCTCTTCGGCGGGGGCAAGGGGATGCTGGCCCTGGAGGACGAGAGAGACGCCCTGCACTGCGGCATCGACATCCAGGCCCAGCCGCCGGGGAAGCGGCAGCGGAGCATCAGCCTGCTCTCCGGCGGGGAGCGGGCGCTGGTGGCCATCGCACTGTACTTTGCCATTCTGCGGGTCCGGCCCACGCCCTTTTGCGTGATGGACGAGATCGAGGCGGCGCTGGACGAGGCCAATGGGGCGCGGTTTACCCGGTACCTCAGAACGATGGCACACGAGACCCAATTCCTGCTCATCACCCACCGCCGGGAGACCATGGAGGCCGCCGATGTCTTATACGGCGTGACCATGGAGCGGCAGGGGGTCAGCCGGGTGCTCAGGCTGGACCTGGACCAGGCCGAGCGGCTGCTGGGGACGGAACATAGATAACAGGAGGCATTTCCCATGGGATTGTTTGATAAGATCAAAAAGCTGAACATCTTCTCCGGCTTCTTCTCCGTGGACGAAGATTTTTTTGAGGAGCTGGAGGAAAACCTCATCCTCTCCGACATGGGCATGGACACGACCCTGGAGGCCGTGGAGACCCTGCGGGAGCGGGTGAAGGCCAACAAGATCAAGGAGCCGGAGGAGGTCAAGGCCTGCCTGCGGGAGATCCTGGTGGAGATGCTGGACGTGGGGTCCACGGAGCTGGACCTGACGGACAAGCCCGCCGTGGTCCTGATGATCGGCGTCAACGGCGTGGGCAAGACCACCACCATCGGCAAGCTGGCAAATCTCCTGAAGAACCAGGGCAACCGGGTCCTGCTGGCTGCGGGGGATACCTTCCGCGCCGCCGCCGCCGACCAGCTGGCCATCTGGGCCGACCGGGCGAAGGTGGACCTCGTCCGCCACGAGGAGGGGTCCGACCCCGCCGCCGTGGTGTTCGATGCCATGAACGCCGCCCGCGCGAGAAAGACCGATGTGGTCCTGGTGGACACGGCAGGGCGGCTGCACAACAAGCAGAACCTGATGAACGAGCTGAATAAGATCCGCCGGGTCATCGACCGGGAGGGGACGGCCAGCTCGAAGGAAGTCCTCCTGGTGCTGGACGCCACCACGGGGCAGAACGGCCTCATCCAGGCCAAGCAGTTTGGTGAGAGCGCGGGCATCACCGGCATCGTGCTGACCAAGCTCGACGGCACCGCCAAGGGCGGCGTGGTCCTGGCCATTGCCAAGGAGATGGGCGTGCCCGTGAAGTTCGTGGGCCTGGGCGAGGGCATCGACGACTTGCAGCCCTTTGACGCCGTGGCCTTTGCCGAGGCCCTGGTGTAAATCCACAATTTGTGCGAAGTTTGGGGAAAGAACGCGAAGATTTCCCCGTGCAGATAGAAAGGAGCGACCGATCCATGGCGCGTATCGACGGAAGAACCTACAAGGACCTGCGTCCGGTGGAGATCATCCCCGGCGTGAACAAATTTGCGGAGGGCAGCTGCCTCATCCGCTGCGGCAACACCCATGTGCTGTGTACGGCCAGCGTGGAGGAGCGGGTCCCGCCCCATGTCCCCTACGGCGAGGGATGGGTGACGGCAGAGTATTCTATGCTGCCCCGCGCCAACCGGGAGCGCAGCCGCCGGGATGTGTCCAAGGGCAAGCTCTCCCCCCGTTCGGCGGAGATCCAGCGCCTGGTGGGCCGCGCCCTGCGGGCCTCCATTGATATGAGGGCTTTGGGCGAGCGGACCATCACCATCGACTGCGACGTATTGCAGGGCGACGGCGGGACCCGGACGGCCTCCGTCACCGGCGGCTATGTGGCCCTGGCCCTGGCCTGCCAGTGGCTGGTGAAGGAGGGCTATCTGCTCCGCTCCCCCCTGCGCACGGCGGTGGCAGCCGTTTCTGCGGGCATCGTGGACGACGAGCTGCTGCTGGACCTGTGCTATGAGGAGGACTCCAACGCCCAGGTGGACCTCAACTGCATCATGACCGAGCAGGGAGAGCTGGTGGAGATCCAGGGCACCGGCGAGGGCCGGGCCTTTACCATCCAGGAGCAGCGCCAGCTGGTCGACCTGTGCGCCAAGGGCATCGACGAGCTGCTGGCCAAGCAGCGGGAGGCCCTGGCCCTGGCCGAGAAGCAGGCGGAGGAGGGCAGCCGATGAAAGTCGTTCTTGCCAGCCACAACAAAAAGAAAATGGCGGAGATGAAGACCATTCTCTCCGCCATGGGGGTGGAGGTCCTCTCCCAGGCGGACGTGGGGGTGGACTTGGAGCCGGAGGAGACCGGCACCACCTTCGCCGAAAACGCCGCCATCAAGGCCCAGGCCGTGATGGAAGCCACGGGCCTGCCCGCCATTGCGGACGACTCCGGGCTGATGGTGGACGCCCTGAACGGCGAGCCGGGGGTATACTCCGCCCGGTACGGCGGCCCTGGGCTGGATGACACAGGCCGGTGGCAGCTCCTGCTGAAGAACATGGAGGGCATCGAGAACCGGGCCTGCAAGTTCGTCAGCGTCATCTGCTGCTGCTTCCCGGACGGACAGCAGCTGTCTGCGCGGGGCGAGTGCCCCGGCATTCTGGCCCACGGGCCGACGGGGGACGGGGGCTTTGGGTATGACCCCATCTTCTACCTCCCCGAACTGGGCAAGACCATGGCCCAGCTCACCCCCGAAGAAAAAAACAAGATCTCCCACCGGGCCAAGGCCCTGGCGGGATTCCAGAAAGAATGGGAGAAACAACATGGAACTGACCAGTAAACAGCGTGCCCAGCTCCGGGGATTGGCCAACAGCCTCACCCCCATCGTCCACATCGGCAAGGAGGGCATCACCGAGGCGGTGGTGAAGCAGACCGACGAGGCCCTGGAGGCCCGCGAGCTCATCAAGTGCCGGGTGCTGGAGAGCGCCCTGCTGACCGCCAGAGAGGCCTGCGACGAGCTGGCCCAGCGCACCCGCAGCGAGGGCGTGCAGGCCATCGGCAGCAAGTTCGTCCTCTATCGCCAGAGCCACAACAAGGAGAAAAAGAACAAGATCGAGCTGGTGAAGGACAAGAAGAAACCGGCGGCACGATAACCAACGCACCAACGGGAGAGACCTCGAAAAGATATCTTTGACTTGGGAAAGGGTGGGATCACGGCATGAAAATTGGAATCTACGGCGGGACCTTTGACCCGCCCCATCTGGGGCACATGGAAGCGGCGAAAGCGGCACTGGACCAACTGGGGCTAGACCGACTGCTCATCATCCCCGACCGGGAGCCGCCCCACAAGGACCTGGCGGCGGAGGCGGCCACGCCCCAGCAGCGCTTGGACATGGCGGCCCTCATGGCCGACGGCCTTGGCCCCCGCGCAGAGGCCTCCGACCTGGAGCTGCGCCGGGAGGGAAAGAGCTACACGGCCGACACCGTGGAGGAGCTGCACGAGCAGTTCCCGGAGGACGAGCTGTGGCTGCTCATGGGCACGGACATGTTCCTCACCGTGCAGAACTGGTACCAGCCGGAGCGCATCTTCCAGTACGCCGGGGTGGCGGCCTTTTCCCGCAGCCTGGAGGACAGCCAGGAGATGTTTGACCAGCAGAGCGAGTACCTGCGCGAGGTCTTTGCCGCCCGCACGACGGTCATCGACCTGCCCCAGGTCACGGAGATCGCCTCCCGCGATCTGCGGCGGATGCTGGCCTCGGAGTGGACCGGGGGGAACGTGGACCCCGGACAGTTCCTCTGGACGCCGGTGTACGGCTACATCCTGCGGGAGCATCTCTTCGGGACCAAGGCTGACCTGAGCAAGCTCAGCGACAAGCATCTGCGGGCCGTGTCCTACTCCATGGTGAAGGCCAAGCGCCTGCCCCACATCAAGGGCATCGAGGAGACGGCCGTGGCCCTGGCCAAGTTCTGGGGCGTGGACGAGGAGATGGCCCGCCGGGCGGCGATCCTGCACGACTGCACGAAATACTGGGAGCTGGAGCCGCAGCTGGCCACCTGCGAAAAGTATGGGGTGGCGCTGGACGAGCTGGAGCAGACGAGCGTGAAGCTCCTGCACTCCAAGACCGGCGCGGCTCTGGCCGAGCATGTCTTCTGCGAGCCAAAGGAAGAGTGCGAGGCCATCTTCAGCCACACCACCGGCAAGGCGGGCATGACCAAGCTGGATAAGATCCTGTACTTAGCCGACTACATGGAGCCTACCCGCGACTTTGACGGCGTGGAGGAGCTGCGCCGCCTGGTCTGGGAGGACTTGGACCAGGCCATGATCCTGGGCCTGGAGATGAGCATTGAAGAGCTGAAGGAGCGGGGGGTGCCGGTCCATCGGAACACCCTGGCCGCGCTGGAGGATCTGCAAAGGAGGCAGCAGTGAAGGACCGATCTTTTTCCGAGGAAGAGCTGCGCCAGCGGGAGAAGGAAGAGCGCTCGCGCCGCCGCAAGCAGGAGCAGGCCTACCGGGAGGCCCAGCGGGGCGTCTACTCCCGCATCTACGAGGAGCAGGACGCCATGCCGGAGGACTATCGCCGTGCCCTGTGGGACGATCCCCAGGACGAGTATGACGACTATGACGACGGCTACGACGGGGCGGACCGGGAGATCCACTACGACGCCTATTACCACGCCCCCCGCGACGAGGACGACTGGACCCGCGGCCCCTCGGAGGACTGGACGGACGAGCGCCGCCGCATCCAGGAGGAGCTGGGGGGCCGGCGGGACAGACCCGGCAGACAGCCCCTGGCCGAGGAGGACGATGAGTGGCAGCCGATCGTAGCCAGCCAGCGCACGGGTCCTCTGCCGGATCGGAAAGCCTACGAGGCCTATGACTCCTATGAGGCGGAGGAGGAGGACGACGACGTGCCCCCGCCGCCGCCCCCCAGGAAAAAACGCCCCGGCACCGAGGGCGTTCCGGAAAGGCCCCGGCCCAAGAAGCGAAAGAAACGCAAACGCATCCTGCTCACCGTCCTGCTGGTGCTGCTGGCTCTGGTGGCGGCGGGCTTTGTGGTGCATCAAATTTACGTCCGGCCCCCGGACCTCCCGTCGGCCGGCAACACGGCCGGCCAGGAGACCGGCACCGACCCCGGCAGCATGGGGGTCGGCCGGAAAGAAGACGTGTACACCTTCCTTCTGGTGGGCCGGGACGACGGCGGCGGCGGCAACACCGACACCATGATGGTGGGCTGCTACGACGTGAAAAACGGCACCGTGGACGTCCTGAGCATCTATCGGGACACCCTGGTGGACGTGCCCTGGGAAATCCCGAAGATCAACTCCGTGTATAACCGGCAGGGGATCGAGGGGGTCCAGAAGCAGGTGAAGAACCTCATCGGCTACCAGCCCGACTACTACTTCGTGGTGGAGCTGGACGCCGTGTCTGAGCTGGTGGACGCCATCGGCGGGGTGGACTATGACGTGCCCTATAACATGGACTACGACGACCCCACCCAGGACCTGCACATCCACTACAAGCAGGGGATGCAGCACCTGAGCGGCAGCGACGCCGTGCGCGTGCTGCGCTGGCGGAAGAACAACAGCGGCGAGAAGCTCTCCGTGGGCGACGTGGGCCGCGTGACCGTGCAGCACTCCTTCCTCAAGGCCCTGGCCGGACAGATGGTCAGCCTGGGGAACCTCACGAAGATCGGTGAGATCGCCAAGATCGTGGACAACAACCTGGACAGCAACCTGAGCTACGGCGAGATGATCTGGTTCGGCGAGCGTGCCCTGGGCCTCGGCCAGGATGCCTTCCGCTTCCACAACCTGCCCGGCGACTACACCGGGACCATGTGGAGCCAGACCTATCGCAACTACCAATCCTATGTGTTCGTCAACGGCACCGCCCTGCGGGAGCTGGTGAACCAGTATATGAACCCCTATCTGACCGACATCACCGCGGACATGCAGCACGTGAGTCACGACACGACGGTGAACAACCTGCCCGTGGAGAGCGACAGCGCTGGAGAGACCGACCCCACCGGCGACGGCCAGAGTGCGTCTGACTAAATACAGACTAAATACAGAAATCATCCGGGCCAACGCGCCCGACGAAAAGAAAGGAATCGCCTATGACACCAAAAGAGATGGCGCTTCTGCTGGCCCAGGCCATGGACAGCAAGAAGGGCAAGGACATTCGCGTGCTGGAGACCGACGGGGTCACCACCCTGGCAGACTACTTTGTGCTGTGCAGCGGCAGCTCCGCCCCCCAGCTCAAGGCCCTGGCCGACGCCGGCGAAAAGGCCATGAAGGACCACGGCATCCTGCCCCACCACGTGGAGGGACACCGGGGCGGCACCTGGATCCTCCAGGACTACGGCGACGTGGTCGTCCACGTTTTCGACAAGGAGGCCCGCGCCTTCTATGACCTGGACCGCCTGTGGGCCGACGCAAAGACCGTGGACCTCAGCGACGTGCTGGCGCAGCCGGACGCCGAGTAAGTTGTTCCGCTCTATTTAATTTTGTCTTATCTTTGAATCAAACAGGAAAGCGTGATTTAGTTGAAATACGAGTTTAACCGCATCGAACGCAAATGGCAGGACCGCTGGGCAAAGGCCGGCTGCTACCATGCCGTTACCGGCGACCCCAAGCCCAAGTACTACGCTCTGGTAGAGTTCCCCTATCCCTCCGGCCAGGGCCTGCACGTGGGCCACGCCCGGCCCTACACCGCCATGGACGTGGTGGCCCGGAAGCGCCGGATGGAGGGCTACAACGTCCTCTTCCCCATGGGCTATGACGCCTTCGGCCTGCCCACCGAGAACTACGCCATCAAGAACCACATCCACCCCGCCAAGGTCACCCACGACAACATCGCCAACTTCACCAAGCAGCTGAAGATGCTGGGCTATTCCTTCGACTGGGACCGCGTCGTGGACACCACCGACCCCGGCTACTACAAGTGGACCCAGTGGATCTTCCTCCAGCTGTTCAAGAAGGGCCTGGCCTACAAGACCTCTATGCCCGTGAACTGGTGCACCTCCTGCAAGTGCGTGCTGGCCAACGAGGAAGTGGTCAACGGCGTCTGCGAGCGCTGCGGCTCGGAAGTCATCCGGAAGGAAAAGAGCCAGTGGATGCTGAAGATCACCGAGTATGCCCAGCGTCTCATCGACGACCTGGACCAGGTGGACTTCATCGAGCGCGTGAAGACCCAGCAGAAGAACTGGATCGGCCGCTCCACCGGCGCAGAGGTGACCTTTAACACCACCCAGGGCGATGATCTGGTGGTCTACACCACCCGCCCCGACACCCTCTTCGGCGCGACCTACATGGTCCTCTCCCCGGAGCACCCCTACATCAACAAGTGGAAGGACGTGCTGACCAACTGGGACGACGTGACCGCTTACGTCGAGGCCGCTGCCCGCAAGTCCGACTTCGAGCGGACCGAGCTGGTGAAGGAAAAGACCGGCGTGAAGCTGGAGGGCGTGAAGGGCATCAACCCCGTGAACGGGAAAGAGATCCCCATCTTCATCTCCGACTATGTCCTGGTGTCCTACGGCACCGGCGCCATCATGGCCGTGCCGGCCCACGACGACCGCGACTGGGAGTTTGCCAAGAAGTTCGGCTGCGACATCATCGAGGTGGTCCAGGGCGGCGACATCGAGAAGGAAGCCTTTACCCTCAAGGACGACACCGGCATCATGGTGAACTCCGACTTCCTCAACGGCCTGACCGTGAAGGACGCCATTCCCGCCATGAAGAAGTGGCTGACCGAGAAGGGCATCGGCCACGAAAAAGTGAACTACAAGCTGCGTGACTGGGTCTTCTCCCGCCAGCGCTACTGGGGCGAGCCCATCCCCCTGGTCAAGTGCCCCAAGTGCGGCTGGGTGCCCCTGCCGGAGGACCAGCTGCCCCTGCTGCTGCCGGAGGTAGACAGCTACGAGCCGACCGACAACGGCGAGTCCCCCCTGGCCCCCATGACGGACTGGGTGAACACCACCTGCCCCCACTGCGGCGGCCCCGCCCAGCGCGAGACGGACACCATGCCCCAGTGGGCCGGTTCCTCCTGGTACTTCCTGCGCTACATGGACCCCCACAACGACAAGGCCCTGGCTTCCCCCGAAGCCCTCAAGTATTGGGGCCAGGTGGACTGGTACAACGGCGGCATGGAGCACACCACCCTGCACCTGCTCTACTCCCGCTTCTGGCACAAGTTCCTGTATGACCTGGGCGTGGTGCCCTTCGCCGAGCCTTACCACAAGCGCACCAGCCACGGTATGATCCTGGGCGAGGGCGGCGAGAAGATGTCCAAGTCCCGCGGGAACGTGGTGAACCCCAATGACGTCGTGGACCAGTACGGTGCGGACACCATGCGGACCTACATCATGTTCATCGGCGACTTCGAGAAGGCCGCCGCCTGGTCCGACAACGCCGTGAAGGGCTGCAAGCGCTTCCTGGACCGCATCTGGAACCTGGCCGATCAGGTCAAAGATGCCGATGCCTACGGCAAGGACAACGAGGCCGCCGTCCACAAGACCATCAAGAAGGTCAGCGACGACATCGAGAACATGAAGTTCAACACCGCCATCGCCGCCCTGATGAGCCTGACCAACCAGTTCTACGACAAGGGCGTGAACAAGGCCGAGTTCAAGACCATGCTCCAGCTGCTGTCTCCCTTCGCCCCCCACATGGCCGACGAGCTGTGGGAGCGCTTCGGCTTCGAGGGCATGGCCTGCACCTCCCGCTGGCCCGTGTATGACGAGAGCAAGACCGTGGCCTCTGAGGTCACCATCGCCGTCCAGGTGGGCGGCAAGCTCAAGACCACCGTCACCATCCCCACCGACAGCGAGCAGGACGCCGTCCTGGCTGTGGTCACCGCCGACAGCAAGATCCAGAAGCTCATGGAGGGCAAGGACCTCGTGAAGGTCATCCACGTGCCCAACAAGCTCATGAACCTGATCCTCAAGCCCAAGGCCTGAGAAAACCAGCGAAAGTTATCCCCAAACGGGCGACCTTTTGGGGATAACTTTGCGAGAAATTTCCGCCGAATGCGGGAAATGTGGAAAAACTTCGCTTCATCCTCTTGACAATTGCGCGGAGATTGCATATAATACCACTGTTAAAGCCATATTTTACGATGGCCCTTTGGTGCGTGGAAGAAATCGAGTCCACCACTTCGGAGGGAGGGAAAACGAATGTCTGAAATCCATGTGCGGGAGAACGAGTCTCTGGAGAGCGCCCTGAAGCGGTTCAAGCGAAGCTGCGCGAAGTCCGGCGTCCTGGCTGAGGTGCGGAAAAGAGAGCACTATGAGAGCCCCAGCGTGAAGCGCCGCAAGAAGTCTGAGGCAGCGCGGAAGAACCGTAAAAAGTATTATTGATATCTTAAAAACCCCCTGTCCGATCACGGGCAGGGGGTTTTCGCGTCAGAGGCCCCAAGAAGCGCCGGCAGAAGGTCCGCCACCTCCGGGTAGAGCAGGAAAAACTGCCGGATGCCCACTTCCTGGGCCAGGGCGCGTTTTTGGCGCAGGCTCTCCACATCGTCGAAGAGGACGAAGTGAGCGCCGGTGCTGCGGCTCATGTAGGTAAAATAGTGGGCGCAGAGATCACGGGAGTAAAACACGTTTGGCTCAAACTGCCGCCGAAGCGCTGCCAGCGCCTCCGGGGTCAGGGGTTTTCCACAGCCTGTGGGCGCAGGGAGAAAGAAATCCTCCCGCGTGCGGCGGAGACAGAGGACGAGACGGTGCTTTCCCCAGCGGGCGATCAGATCCTCCAGCCGGTGCCGGAGGGAGCCGCCGGAGACGGCGGCGGTGCAGTAGAGCAAGGCCCGCTTGCTGTAGGCCCCGTAGGCTTCGGGGAGGTACAGCCAGCCGCCGGACGGACTGAGCCCCTCGTCCAGCAGGCGGATGAGGCGGGCGAGATAGGGCGTGGGCGGGCAATCGACGTCCAGCACCGCCCCGCCAAAGCGCCGGGCGCGGCAGAGGGTCAGGATGGCCTGGGCCGCGTGCTTGGGGTCTGCGCCCGGCTGGGGCGCTTCCGAGATGCCCACGAGCAGCAGCCCGCCCCGGACCTCCGGGGGCAGGGGGGCGGCGGTGAACTGCCCCGTGGGGCCAAGCTGGCCGCTGAGATAGACCAGGGGCAGGCCCCAGGGCTGCGCCTGGGGGAGGTCCTGGGGCGGCGTGAGCAGGAATTGCCGGGTGTGTGTCATTTCCATGGGTACCCCCTTGTCCGTTGGGTGTGGTTCGTGTATACTGGGAAACACTTGCACTCTATGAGACCAGAGGAAGGATTAGAAGGTGGCACCATGAAATTTCCGTTCGTACCCGATTACTATTTTCCCGATATCTATGCCATTGACCCGGAGCGCCTGCGGGCGCGGGGCGTGAGGGTCCTGCTGGCGGACCTGGACAACACCCTGGCCCCCTACGGCGTGCCCACGCCCAGCCAGGATGTGGTCGCCTGGCGGGCGCGGCTGGAGCAGGCGGGCATCACCCTCTTCCTGCTCTCGAACAGCCGCCGGCCGGGGCGGGCGCAGCACTACGCCGAGGCCCTGGGCATCCCCTATGAGGGGCACGCGGGCAAGCCCAAGTCCGGGGGATTTCGCCGGGCGCTGGCCCGGATGAACGCGGCCCCGGAGGAGGCCGCCATTGTCGGCGACCAGATCTTTACGGATATTCTGGGGGGGAACCGAGCGGGGGTCCTGACCCTGCTGGTCCACCCCATCCGGTTTGGGACGGTCTTTCGGCTCCTGCGCTTTGGCATCGAGACGCCGTTCCGGGCCGGGGCCGAGGACGGGCGCCGTCTGTAATGCGTCGGGATGCGCGGGCGCCGTCCGTCATGCGGCCGGGGGGCAGGAGAAAACGCAGAGAAAATGCCCCAGAATCCACCGGATTACGGAAATTCCCTTGCAAAAGCCCGCAAGGTATTGTAAAATAAGGAGCGACTATGGAATGAAAGACGGCCGCGGGCCGTCGTTTCCGGATGCACTTGTTTCAGCCACCGGCACCCGCCGGCACGGCAATTTAGTTTGGAGGATGAGTTACTATGATTACTGCCGGCGATTTTCGCAATGGCGTCACCTTTGAGATGGACGGCCAGGTCATGCAGGTGGTGGAGTTCCAGCACGTGAAGCCCGGTAAGGGCGCTGCCTTCGTGCGGACCAAGATGAAGAATGTCATCACCGGTGCCGTCACCGAGACCTCTTTCAACCCCACGGCCAAGTTTGAGAACGCTTACGTGGAGAAGAAGGACATGGAGTACAGCTACAACGATGGCGACCTGTACTACTTCATGGACCAGGAGACCTACGACATGATCCCCATCGCCGCCGAGATCCTGGGCGACAGCTTCCGTTTCGTGAAGGAGAACATGCCCTGCAAGGTCAACAGCTACAAGGGCAAGGTCTTTGCCGTCGAGCCCCCCACCTTCGTGGAGCTGGAGGTCACCGAGACCGACCCCGGCTTCAAGGGCGACACCGCCACCAACGTGACCAAGCCCGCCACTGTGGAGACCGGCGCCGAGATCAAGGTGCCCCTGTTCATCAACCCCGGTGACAAGATCAAGATCGACACTCGTACCGGCGAGTATCTGGAGCGTGCCAAGGGCTAAGACCCGGCACGGGAAAGGATGGTTGTTCCATGACGATTTCTGAAAAGGTTGCCTATCTGAAGGGTCTGGCCGACGGCCTGGACCTGGACAAAGAGCCTTCTAAAGAGGGCAAGATCATCGCAAAGATCATCGACGTCCTGGAGGACGTGGGCTTTGCCGTGGAGGACCTGGAGGTCGAGGTGGAAGCCCTGACCGACGGCATGGAGTCCATGGCCGAGGACCTCAGCGACGTGGAGACCGCTCTGTTTGACGAGGACGACGAGGATGAGGACGACACCCTGGACCTGTCTGACCTGGGCGATGATTTCTTCGAGATCGAGTGCCCCAGCTGCGGCGAGGACATCGTGATCGACGAGAGCGTGCTGGACATCGGCGAAGTGACCTGCCCCAACTGCGGCGACCGCTTCTCCATGGACCTGGTGGAGGAGCCCGAGACCGACGACGGCGCGGATGACCCCCAGTAAAGACGACTTACCATCGACAAGGCAAAGCCCCGAACCGATCTGGTTCGGGGCTTTTCTGTCATGGAGTTTTGCTTTGCAAAATGGATTTGATGGGTGGTTCTGCGGGGTAGGGTGTTGCCTTAGTACACGACCGATTCCTTTTGGTAGGTCGCCCTCATCCGACCCGGGCTGATGCCCGGCCCACCTTCCCCCTCGGGGAAGGTGGCCGCGAAGCGGACGGATGAGGGCTACGTCCTGCAAGCAGTCCGTAGTGTACTAAGCTACGACCGTCCGATGCGGAACCACGCATCAAATCATCTGGCTCTGCCGGACACCATTTCCTGGCAGCACCCCTCAAACAGTAGCCCCAGCTCCTCGTAATACCGATACTCATCCTTCACGTCTGCGCGGCCTTCCCTCTGGCCGCCGTATTTCATGTCCAGCACGGGCACGCCGTCCTGCATCTCAAAGAGGATGCAGTGGCGGAAGTAGGACTTGGGGTGGTCCCGGTGGGAGACGAGTAGGCAGGGGCGCAGCGGCTCGTCGGGGAGGGAAGAGAGGGTCTCCTGGGTGATGACCAGGGGCAGGCGATAGGTCTCCCGATTGCGCCGCTCCAAAAGTGCCTGGAAGCGCGGCAAAGAGACCGCCTCTCCCGAAAGGCGAAACCCAGGCTGCCTCCTGGAGGCCAGCCGAAAGACGGAGATCAGTGGGAACATCCCCTTTCTGCACAAAATAAAAAACTTAATCTTCTAGTTTATGTTTTATATTATAAGAACGAATTTTATCAACGTCAAGAAAATTTTTCTAATTTATAGATTGTTTCATTGTGCCACATTCGAGATACAATAGAGGGGAAAGAAGGGGTGCACATGGAGCTGGACTATACTGAAATCGGCAAACGCATTGCCAAGCGCAGAAAAGAGCTGGGGTTGCGTCAGGCGCAGCTCAGCGAGATGGTGGATATCAGCGACCCCTATCTCTCCAATATCGAGCGGGCCGTCTCCATTCCTTCCACCGAGGTCATCATGCGCCTGGCCATTGCGCTGGACACTACACCGGATGAGTTTCTGGTGGGTACGAGCCAGCGCAGCGAGGCCTGGAAGGATGTGGCCTCCCTGCTCCGCCCTATGTCCCCGCGAGAACTGGAGATGGCGCGGGGGTTGCTCACCTGGCTGAAAGAACAGAATATCAAAGAATAAGCACGTCGCAGGCGGTTCCACTCGGACCGTTGCGGCGTGCTTTCTTTTTGCAAGAAAGCCGACCTGCGGGAGGGCAGGTCGGCGATGGAGTCCGCCTTTGGCGGATGGATTGGATTGGGGGTACCGCAAGGTGCGTGGTTGGGTTGATATACTACCGATTCCGTTCGGTAGGTAGCCCTCATCCGACCCGGGCTTTGCCCGGCCCACCTTCCCCCTCGGGGAAGGCTCTGTCTACGCGGTACAAACTTGAAATGTTGTACTTTCTTATGATATACGGTACAGCGCAAAGCCTTCCCCTGGGGGGAAGGTGGCCGCGAAGCGGACGAATGAGGGCTACGTTGCGCAAGCAGTCCGCCGTGTACTAAGGCAGAACGGCACCACACGGAACCACGAATCTAATCCGCCGCCTCCGGCGGCCACCATTAGTGCGCCCGCCGCACCAGCAGCGTGACAAAGAACCACACCGCCAGCAGCAGCGTGATGGAGGCGCCGGTGGACGTGCCTAAGTAGTACGACACCATGAGGCCCGCGATGCCGCAGACGATGCCGCCCAGGATGGAGATGAGGTGGTACTGCGGCAGATTTTTGGCCAGATTCCGGGCCGCTGCGCCGGGCAGGACCAGCAGGGCGTTGATGACCAGCAGGCCCACCCAGGTCATGGAGATGGTGACCACGACGGCGATGGCGGCGGTGAAGAGGAAGTTCTTCCAGACCACTTGGATGCCCCGGCTGTCCGCCAGGGCCTGGTGGATGGAGGAGAGCATCATCTGGTTGTAGGACGTGAGCCATAGGATCACCAGGGCCAGAAGGATGAGGGCCAAAAGGCCGATCTCCGCGGGGGCGACGCTGAGGATGTCGCCGATGAGGAGCGTGTTGAACTTCGTGAAGCTCTGTCCGCCCAGGGTACTGAGGAAGATGCCCAGGGCCACGGCGGCAGAGGAGAAGACGCTGATGGCCGTGTCGCTGGCCATGTGGGTCTTCTGGCGCACGAGGGTGAAGAGCAGGGCAATGACCACGGCGAAGACCACGGCGGCCCCCACAGGGCGCGTCAGGCCGCAGAGAGCGCCGATGGCCATGCCGGTAAAGGCGGAGTGGCCCAGGGCGTCGGAAAAGAAGGCCATGCGGCTCTCGACGACCATGGTGGAGAGCAGGCCGAAGAGGGGCGTGACGACCAGGACGGCCAGGAGCGCGTTTTTCATAAAAAGCATCGTGTCCGGCGCGGCCCACTCGAAGGGCAGCCAGGACAGGAGCCAGTACCAGAATGTCATTGTGCAGCCCCTCCTTCCCCATTGGGATGCAAGCCGAGGTCGAGGTGAAAGACCGAGCGGAACTCCGGGGAGGTGAGGACCTCGGCGGGGGTGCCGGTCTTGAGAATGGTGCTTTTGAGCAGGATCACTTTGTCGGCGTACTGCTGCAGGGTGGAGAAATCGTGGGTGGAGAAGAGGATGGACAGGTCATAGGTCTGGCGGATCTCATCCAGCATGTCCATGAGCAGATGCTCGCCGCCCACGTCCACCCCGGAGAGTGGCTCGTCTAAGATCAAAATTTGGGGCAGAGGCTCCAGGGCCAGGGCCATGAGGACCCGTTGCAGCTCACCGCCGGAGAGCGTGCCGATGCGCTTGTGGAGCAGGGCCTCGCCGTGGACGCGGGAAAGGCAGTCGGCCACCTTGTCCCGCAGGGGGGCGGGGACGGGCAGGAACACCGGCCAGTGGCTGATGGCGGCGGCGAAGAAGTCTAAGACGCTGATGGGGCAGCTCCGGTCGAAGCTGGGGCTTTGGGGGACGTAGCCGATCTTGGGGTGGCTGGGGTAGCCGCCGGCCAGCTCGAACTTGATGGTGCCGGTGTAGGGGATCTGGCCCAGGATGCTGCGGAAGAGGGAGGATTTGCCGGCCCCGTTGGGGCCGATGAGGGCGACGATCTCCCGGCAGTTGAGCTGGAAGGAGACGTCCTGCAAAATTTCCGTCCCCTCCAGGGTCACGCCCAGGTCCCGGACGGTGAGCTGACAGGCCCCCGGCCGGGCCGGGACGGGGATGCGGGTGTGGGCTTGTTTGGCGTGTCTCATGCGTATGCCTCCCGAAGGGTGTTCACGTCGGACCAGAGCAGGTCCAGGTACAGGGCGATGCCGGGGGTGCCGTCGGTGGCCCCCATCATCAGGGTCAGGGGCCGGACGGTGACGCCGCACTCCCGGTGGATCATCTGGGCGGTGGCATCCGAGCCGTTGACCTCGGTGAAGATGGCGGGGATGCCATGGGCTTTGATTTCGGCGACAATTTCTGTCACGTCCTTGGCCGAGGCTTCGCTGCCTGCCTCCTCCTCGATGGCGCGGACGATCTCCAGGTCAAAGGCTTCGGCAAAGTAGGCAAAGCCGTCGTGGAAGGTGATGAGCTCCCGGCAGGAGAGGTTCTGTAAGGCGGCCTGCATCTGGGGGTAGGCTGTCTTCAGCTGCTCCTGGGCCAGCTGGCAGTTGGTCTCATAGAGGGCGGCGTGGGTCGGGTCGAAGCGGCGCAGGCCAGCGGCGAGATTGTCCAGCATCTGCTCCACGCGGTTGGGGTCGAGCCAGATGTGGGGGTCGCTCTCGTGGTCGTGGTCCGACGGCTCGTCGTGGTCGGCGTCCTCGTGGTCGTCATGGTCATGCCCGTGGTCATGGTCGTGGCTGCTCTCTAAGAGGGCGATGCCCTGGGCGCAGTCGATCTGGGGGGTGTCGGAGACGGTGTCTAAGGCGTCCTCCATCGTCTCTTCTAAGCCTGCGCCATTCAGGATGATGAGGTCGGCCCGCTCCAAGGTCTTCATGTCTTTGACGGACAGGGTGTAGTCGTGCAGGCAGCTGATGGGCTGGTCGATCATCAGGTCGACGGTGATGCCCTCGGCCCCCTTTACAAGCTCAGAGGTGAAGAGATAGACGGGGTAGGTCGTGGCGACGAGGTGGGTCGTGCCGTCGTCCTGCGCTGCCGTTTGACCGGCGGGGGCGCAGGACGTCAGCGCCAGGGCCAGGACAAAACACAAGGGAAACAAGATCTTTCTTGCCATAGTGGATTCCTTTCGCGGGTTTGCTTGGTAACACTTTAGTATACCCCATCTGACCGGGCAGAGCAAGCAGAAAAGCGACAGAAACAGCCCCGAACCGCCGGGTGACGGTTCGGGGCTGGCCGGTTTTTGGGGTCATGGGCGTAAATAGCGCTTGAGCAGGAAGGCGCAGAAATAGGGGAAGGTATACATATCGTCGCTGTAACCAATGTTCCCGCCGGTGAACTTGATGCCGGCGTGAATGTCTGCGTATTTTTCGCTGTGGATCAGCGTGCGCATGGATTTTGCCGTTCCGTTCTTGGCCTTGACTTCTACCGGGATCAGGTCGCTTGCGGTGCGGACGAAGAAATCCTGCTCTAGGGTAGAATCGTCTCGCTTGTAGTAATAGAGCTGATAGCCTGCCTTGACCAGGGCTTCCCCCACGATGTTCTCGTAGAGAGCGCCCTTGTAGACCCCCAGGTTTTTGTTGGCGCGGAGATCGTCCTGGGCTTCCTCGTCCAGCATGGCGACCAGCAGGCCGGTGTCGGCAAAATAGAGCTTATACTTGGTCTCATCGTAATTCCCCTTCAGCGGAAGCTCCGGGAAGTGCAGGCAGTGGCAGACGTTGACCATGCCCGCGTCGCTCAGCCACTCGATGCACCCGCGGTAATCCCGGAAGCGGGCGCCGGAGGCCACCTTTGAGATCTGAAACTTTTTGTTCTCCTTGGCCAGCTGGACCGGGATGTGCTGAAATACGTTCAAAATTCTGGTCTGGTCCAGACCGTCAGCATATTTGCGGATGTCCTCTTTGTAATCGGCCACCAGCTGCCGCTGGACTTCGAGAGAGCCTTCAAACGTGCCCTTTTCTATGAACTCACGGACCACCGCAGGCATTCCACCCAAGATACAGTAGTCCAAAAACAAGGCGCTGCAAACGAACAGCTGTACCTCGTTGAAGGGCTTCAAGGTCCGCATATGTTCCAGCATCTCCTCGATGAAGCGCTCGTCATAGCCCTTTCCCCAAAGAAACTCCTCGAAGTCCATGGAGTACATTTCGTAGTCAGACGCACAAAATTAGAGTGAGTTTTTTCTCTCCCTGCACAAAATCAGAGCGAGTTTTTTCACTCTCTGCACATTTTTAGAGCGAGTTTTTCCTTGCTTTGCACAAAATCCGGTTCAGGGGAAAGAAACAGCCCCGAACCGCCGGGTGGCGGTTCGGGGCTGTGAGAAGCTCGATCACTTGCTCAAGTGACAGTGCCTTTGTCTGCTTACAGCAGGGAGAAGGCCAGGATCAGGCCGGAGAACACGATGGAGACCGTGGAGCACAGCTTGATCAGGATGTTCAGAGAGGGGCCGGAAGTATCCTTGAAGGGGTCGCCGACGGTGTCGCCGACAACGGCTGCCTTGTGCTGCTCAGAGCCCTTGCCGCCGTGGTTGCCCCGCTCGATGTACTTCTTGGCGTTGTCCCAAGCGCCGCCGGCGTTGGACATGAACACGGCCATGGCGAAACCGGTGACGGACACGCCGCCCAGCAGACCCACGACGCCGGTGGGGCCGAGGATCAGGCCGGTGATGATGGGCACGATGACGGCCAGCAGAGCGGGAGCGACCATCTCATGCAGAGCGCCCTTGGTGCACAGAGCCACGCACTTGCCGTACTCAGGGTCGGTCTTGCCTTCCATGATGCCGGTGATCTCGCGGAACTGACGGCGGACCTCCAGCACGATGGACTGTGCAGCGGTCTGCACGGCGCTCATGGTCATGGCGGAGAAGACGAAGGTCAGCATCGCGCCGATGAACAGGCCGACCAGAACGGTGGGGCTGGTCAGGGTGAAGTTCAGGGTCTCGGTGGTGCGGGTCTGGACGATGTTGACGTAGGAGACCAGCAGAGCCAGAGCGGTCAGGGAAGCGGAGCCGATGGCGAAGCCCTTACCGGTGGCAGCGGTGGTGTTGCCCAGGGAGTCCAGAGCGTCGGTGCGGTCACGGACCTCTTCGGGCAGGCCGGACATCTCGGCGATACCGCCGGCGTTGTCGGCCACGGGGCCGTAAGCGTCGGTGGCCAGGGTGATGCCCAGGGTAGAGAGCATGCCGACAGCGGCGATGCCGATGCCGTACAGGCCCTGGTTGAACTCGGCGGAGAAGCCGCCGGTGGCGTCCAGGATGGAGGTGGTGCCGCCGGCTGCGAAGTAGGAGATCAGGATGGCAGCGGCCACGATCAGGATGGAGGCGATGGTGGACATGAGGCCCAGGGAGATGCCGCCGATGATGATGGTGGCAGCGCCGGTCTCAGAGGCAGCGGCCAGCTTCTTGGTGGGCTTGTAGTTGTCGGAGGTGAAATACTCGGTGAAGTAACCGATGGCACAGCCGCCGATCAGACCGCACAGGATGGCGATGAAGATGCCCAGCCAGTTCTCGCCCATGATGAAGTAGCACAGGACGGCGGAGATAATGGCGGACAGGACAGCGGCGGTGTAGGTGCCGGTACGCAGAGAAGTCAGCAGGCTCTTCTGGGTAGCGTCCTCCTTGGTCTTGACCAGGAAGGAGCCGATGATGGAGCAGATGATGCCGCAGACAGCCAGAGCCAGGGGCAGGATCATGCCCTGCCAGCCGTAGCCGGCGCAGGCGCCCAGGGCAAAGGTAGCCAGGATGGAACCAACATAGGACTCGTACAGGTCAGCGCCCATGCCGGCCACGTCGCCCACGTTGTCGCCCACGTTGTCGGCGATGGTAGCGGGGTTACGGGGGTCATCTTCGGGGATACCGGCCTCGACCTTACCGACCAGGTCGGCGCCCACGTCAGCGGCCTTGGTGTAGATACCGCCGCCCACACGGGCAAACAGAGCCATGAAGGAAGCACCGATGCCGTTCATGACCATGATGTTGCCCAGCTCGACGGGATCGGTGATGCCGGCGATGAAGTACAGGCCCACCAGCCAGAGGCTGATGTCCAGCATACCCAGGCCGACGACGGTGAAGCCCATGACGGAGCCGGAGGAGAAAGCCACGCGCAGGCCGCGGTTGAGGCCCTCGGAGGCAGCCTGGGCGGTACGGGCGTTGGCGTTGGTCGCGATCTTCATGCCGATGAGGCCGGCCAGCATGGACCAGATACCACCGGTGAGGAAGGCGAAGGGGGTGAACTTAGACAGCATGCTACCGCCGCTGGCAAAGGCGATGATGGCCAGGATCACAAAGACCACGGCAAACACCTTTGCGACGGTGGAATACTGGTGCTTCAGATACGCATTGGCGCCCTCACGGATGCTCTTGGCGATCTTCTGCATCGTGGCATTGCCCTCGGAATAGGACATGACCTTTTTGCGTTGGATCACAGCGAACAGCAGCGCGATGACGGCGCCGATGAAGCCGATCCACAGATACTTTTCCACTTACGACACTCCTTTTTTTTGTTCGCATTGCCCGGGATTGACAATGCCTTTACGGATAACACACCAATTTTAGCATAAGAAAAGGGATTTGCAAGAGTATCTCCAAGATTTTTCTGAAGTTTCCAAAGGATTTCACAAAAATGACAAAAAACCTCGACGAAAATTCCACAAAAAAGGGATATTTTACAGGGGGTGCATTTTTTTCTGCATTGCTGCTCAGTGCCTCCGCCAGGTGGCGGGGGAGAAGAGGATGAGCATGGGGAAGATCTCCAAACGGCCGATGAGCATGGCCAGGGAGAGGACCACCTTGCTCAGGGGGGAGAAGGCGGCAAAGTTCTCCATCGGCCCCACGGCCCCCAGGCCGGGGCCGACGTTGCTCAGGCAGGTCAGCGCGGCGGTAAAGGACGTGGTCAGGTCGAACCCATCCAGGCACACCAGCAGGCAGCCGCCGCCCAGCAACAGGAAGAAGAGGCAGAAGAAGACGAACACGGTGTTCAGGGTGTCCTCATCCACGGCCTTGCCGTCCAGCTTGACCACTTTGGTGGCTCTGGGGTGGCTCAGGCGGCTGAGGGAGCGGCCGGCACAGCGGAGCATGAGCAGGATGCGGGAGCACTTGATGCCGCCCGCCGTGCTGCCGGCGCAGCCGCCCAAGAACATGAGGCCGATCAAGACGAGCTGGGACAGGACCGGCCACTGGGCGAAGTCCGCCGTGGAGAAGCCGGAGGTGGAGACCACCGACGCCACCTGGAACCAGGTGTCCCGCATGGTATGGCCGGCAGCTTCATAGGCGGGCAGGAGGTTCCAAAAGATGAGGGCCACGGCCCCCAGGACGGCGCAGAGGAAGAAGCGCAGCTCGTCGCTCTGGAGCGCTTGCTTGAGCCGGCGGGTGAGGAGAAGGAAATAGACGGCGAAGTTCACGGAGCACAGGAGCATGAAGACCGTTACGATGATCTCGCAGGCGGGCAGGCCGTAGGCGGCGATGCTGGCGTTGCGCACGGAGAAGCCGCCGGTGCAGGCCGTGGCAAACGACGTCAGCAGGGCATCGTAAAAGGGCATCCCCGCCAGGCACAGGGCCAGGGTCTCCGCCCCGGTGAAGGCGATGTAGATCGTGTACAGGATCCGGGAGGAGAGGGACGTCTTGGGCACCAGCTTGGAGGAGACGGGGCCGGTGGCCTCCGCCTGGACGAGCACCTGGGTCCGCCCGCCCACCTTGGGCAGGAAGGCCAGGGTGAAGATCAGCACGCCCATGCCGCCGATCCAGGAGGAAAACGAGCGCCAGAACAGGATGCCGCGGGGCAGGCCTTCGACGGCCGTTAAGATGGAGCAGCCCGTGGTGGTGAAGCCGGAGATGACCTCAAAGAAGCTGTCGATATAGGAGGGGAAATACCCCGAAAAGAAGAAGGGCAAGGCCCCGAAGAGACTCAGGGTCAGCCAGATGAGGCCCACGACGGCGTAGCCCTCGCGGGAGTAAAACTCCGGCTTGGCCTTCAGGTGGGACAGGGCCGTGCCCAGCAGGGCCACCAGGACGATGGTCCAGACAAAGGGCTTGGGGTCCTCGTGGTAGAGCAGGGCCGTGACCAGGGGGGGCAGCAGGCAGAGGGCTTCCAATTGTAAGGTACGGCCCAGGGTCCGCAGCATGAGTTTATAGTTCATTGTCACCAGAAAAGCGGCGGCGGCGCATCAGGAGCGCCGCCAGGTGGAAGGAAGGAACAGGAGCAAGATGGGGAAAATCTCCAGACGCCCGATGAGCATCAGCAGGGAGAGAAAGACCTTGTTGAAGCCCGACAGCAGCCCGAAGTTCCCCATGGGGCCGACCAGGTCCAGGCCGGGGCCGACGTTGCTCAGGCAGCCCAGGGCGGCGGTGAAGGACGTGGTGAGGGAGTAGCCATCCAGCGACACCACCAGGCACCCCACGCCCAGCAGGGCGAAGAAGCAGAGGAAGAAGGAGGAGACGGTGCGCAGCGTCTCCTCATCGACGACCTTCCCGTCGAGCTTCACCACGCGCACGGCGCGGGGGTGGGACAGACGCAGGAGGGAGAGGGTGGAGGAGCGCAGGAGCAGTAAGATCCGCCCGCACTTGATGCTGCCCGCCGTGCTGCCCGAACAGCCGCCCACGAACATGAGCAGGACGAGGATCGTCTGGGCGAAGGGGGGCCAGAGGTTGTAGTCCGTGGTCGAGAAGCCGGAGGTGGAGATGACGGAGGTCACCTGGAAGACGGCGTCCCGCAGGGCGTGGCCCGCCGTGTCGTACAGGGGCAGGATGTTCCAGAAGATCAGGAGGGAAGCGCCTGCCACGATGAGGAGGAAGAATTGCAGCTCGTCGCTTTTGATCACCTGCTTGGCCCGACCGGTGAGGGCGAGAAAGAACAGGGCGAAGTTGAGCGAGCCGAGCAGCATGAAGACGATGGCGATGATCTCGCAGGCGGGCAGGCTATACGCCCCGATGCTCAGGTTCATGACGGAGAAGCCGCCGGTGCAGACGCAGGCGAAGGTGGTGACCACGGCGTCGTACAGGGGCAGGCCCGCAAGAAGAAAGGCCAGGATCTCCGCCCCGGTGAGGACGAAGTACATTACATATAAAATCTGGGAGGACTGGACGGTCTTGGGCGCCAGCTTGGAGAAGATGGGGCCGGGGACCTCCGCGTGGACCAGCACCTGGGTCCGGCCGCCCACGCGGGGCAGAAAGGCCAGCGTGAAGAGCAGCACGCCCATGCCCCCGATCCAGGAGGCGAAGGACCGCCAGAACAGGATGCCGCGGGGCAGGGCCTCGATGTCTGCCAGGACGGTGCCGCCGGAGGTGGTGAAGCCGGAGACGATCTCGAAGAGACAGTCGGCAAAGCTCTGAAATTCCCCGGAGAACCAGAAGGGCAAGGCCCCGAACAGACTGAACGCCAGCCAGATGAGGCCCACCACGGTGAAGCCCTCGCGGGAGAAGAAGGCGTCACGGGACGGGATCCGGGCCAGGGCGAAGCCCAGCAGGGCCACGGGGACGATGGTATAGAGGAAGGGGCGGGGGTCTTCGTGGTACCACAGGGCGACCAGCAGGGGCAGCAGGAGGCAGAGGGCTTCCACCTGGAGTGTCCGCCCCAGCATACGCAGCATGAGCTTATAGTTCATCGTCCGCCCCCTCAGAGCTTTTCAAAGATGTCCCGGAAGGCCTGGATATCGGTGCTGTGGGAGATGACGATGACCCGGTCCCCGGCCGACAGGACGGTGCCGCCGGAGGGGATGATGACCTTCTTCTCGTGGAGCAGGGCGGCGATCAGAAAGCCCTTGCGGATGGGCAGGTCTTTCAAAGGTACGCCCAGGTGGGGGGTGTTGTCCCGGAGGAGGAACTCGGCGGCCTCAGCGTCGGTGTCGGCGATCTGGTAGAGGGCGGTCATGACGCTGCCGCTTTTGTCTTGCAGGCCCCGGACCAGCCGGAGGATGCGGGCCACGGTGATGAGCTTGGGGGCCACCACGCAGTCCAGGCCCGCGGCCTGGACGACGGCGGAGTAGTTCATCCGGTTGCTCTTGGCGACGACCTTGCGGATGCCCTGCTGCTGGGCGTAGAGGGCGGAGATGAGGTTGTCCTCGTCCCGGCCGGTCAGGGCGATGAAGGCGTCGTTGTTGGTGAAATGCTCGGAGGCCAGCAGCTCCTGGTCCGTGCCGTCGCCGTGTAGGACCAGGGCGTCGGGGAGCCACTCGGACAGGCGGCGGCAGTGCTCCTCGTTGTTCTCGACGAGCGTCACGCGCACGCCCATGGACAGCAGGAGCTTGGACAGATAGTGGGCGATGCGGCTGCCGCCGATGAGAAAGGCCGAGTGGATCTTTGGCAGGTCCCGGCCCAGGGTCCGCAGGTAGGCGGAGAGGTCCCTGGGGGTGCCGGTGACATAGAGCTTGTCCCCGGCCTGGGGGACGAAGTCGCCGTTGGGGATGATGACCTGTCCCTTGCGCTCGCAGGCGGAGAAGAGGATGTTTGGGCTGTTGTGGCCGAACAGCTCTGAAAGGGGATGGCCCACGATGGAGTCTGTCTCCCGGACGCGGACGCCCAGCATCTCCACCTTGCCCCGGAAGAAGGTATCCACGTTGGCCGCCGCGGGGAAGCGGAGCAGGCGGGAAATTTCTAAGGCGGTGGAGTATTCGGGGTTGATGACCGAGTCGATGCTCAGGTCCTTCTGGAGGGAGGCCAGGTCCTCGGTGTAGGCCACGTCCCGGATGCGGGCGATGGTATATTTGGCCCCTAGGCGCTTGGAGGTGAGGGCGCAGAGCATGTTCACCTCGTCCATGTTGGTGGTGGCCAGGACCAGGTCGGCCTCGCCTGCGCCGCCCTCCCGGAGGACGGAGGGGGCAGCGCCGGGGCCTTTGATGCACATGACGTCCAGCGTGTCGCTGGCCCGGTGGATGGCCTCGTCATCGTTGTCAATGATGGTCACGTTATGGTTTTCGCGGGAGAGATAGTCGGCCAGGGTAGAGCCTACCTTGCCGGCGCCTACGATGAGTATATTCACGGCATGTCCGCCTTTCTCTTTCTTTCTAGTCTCTCTGGTCAATTTTGGGGTGTGCGCTGCCGCGCAGCAGACACTGATATGATATCATAGCACAGAACCGAGAGAGAGACAATTCGGAAAGTGACGAATCTTCCCCCGCCGCCGGGGGTTTCCCTTCCAAATCGGCAGATTTTATGGTATCATAGCGAATAAAACCAGACACATCATTCCGATTGCAAGCAACAGGGACCGAAACAGGAGGTGCTGCCCATGCGTCAGATGGACCTGACCGAAGGGGTCATCTGGAAAAAATTACTCGTCTATGCCTGGCCGGTGGTGCTCTCCTCGCTGCTCCAGTCGGCCTATGCCATCACGGACCTGATCGTAGCCGGGTGGTTCATCGGGAAGGACGGCATCTCCGCCATCAACAACGCCAGCCAGGTCATGCAGATCCTCACCCAAGTCATCCTGGGCATCACCACCGGCGGCAACATCCTCATGGGCCAGTATTTCGGGGCGAAAGACCGGGACAACCGCCTCAAGACCAACACGACCATTTTCGGCTTTGCGATCCTGGCGGGCCTCATCATGACGGGGGTCATTTATTTCCTGAGCCGCCCCATCCTGGTGGGGCTGAAGGCCCCGACGCTGGACGAGGCGACGGCCTATCTCCAGATCTGCGCCCTGGGGATCATCCCGATTTTCGGCTACAATGCGCTCTCTGCCATGCTGCGCTCGGTGGGCAACTCCCGGCAGCCGTTCTACTGCGTGGCGGTCACTGCCGTGTGCAACATCGTGCTGGACTGCCTTTTCATGGGCACCTTCCAGTGGGGCGTGCGGGGCGCGGCCCTGGCGACCATGCTGGCGCAGCTGGCGAGCTTCGTCGTCTGCCTGGCCTACGTTCTGAAGCACAAGGACCTCTTCGGCCTGGCCCGCAAGGCCCTGAGGATGCACCGGGACAAGCTGGAGCAGATGCTCAAGCTGGGCATCCCCTGCGCGGTGCAGATGACCGTGGTGGGCCTTTCCTGGCTGGCCATGACCTTCCTCATCAACCAGTACGGGGTCGAGGCCTCCGCCGCCAGCGGCATCTGCGCGAAGATCAAGGACGTGGCCCTGCTCTGCACCCTGGCCCTCTACACCGCCGCCACGACCATGGTCGCCCAGTGCCTGGGGGCGAAGAAATTCGACCGGGCCAGCCGGGTGGTCCACGTTGCCATGCGCATTTCCCTCTCGGTGACGGCGGTGCTCATTGTCCTCGTGGAGCTGTTTGCCCCGCAGCTGCTGGCCATCTTCCACCCCGACGCGGTGACCCAGGCCATCGCCCTGCAAAACCTGCGGATCGAGATCGTGGGCCAAATCTTCTACGCCAGCTTCATGGTCTACAACGCCCTGCCCCTGGGCGCGGGCAACACCATGTTTGCCCTCGGCTCCAGCCTGCTCAACTGCATCGTGGCCCGCGTGATCCTGGCGCTCATCCTGAACCACTTCTTCGGCCTGGTCGGCATCTTCTGGGCCTGTGCCATCGCCCCGGCCTCGTCCGTCCCCCTGGGGTATCTTTACGAGCGGTCGGGCGTTTGGAGGAAGAGCCTGGCGCAAGGAAACTGAGCGCATCGACTATTCCACGGATTTTTCATGTGATTTTTACGAACTTCTTACGGATTTTTTCGTAGGGGCCGCAGACCTC
>OLQC01000763.1_pt1 | contig 30673 bp, 30 predicted proteins | sample 1672471 | NCBI WGS metagenome assembly OLQC01 (sample SAMEA3136689, study PRJEB25190) | human gut metagenome | biome: human gut; feature: human-associated habitat; material: faeces | place: Austria | collected 2013 | reverse complement strand
TTGGCGTTTCCCTGGTTTCCGAAAAAGAGGTGATCTTCATTGTGGCAAAATCAGAGCAGAAAAATGCCATTATGAGTGCTATCATGGAAAAAGCCGGTTTCACATCCAAAGCCGGAACCATTGTATTCTCCCTCCCCGTAACCAGCACCGCCGGGCTGCGGATTCTGGAAGATGAGGAAGAAAATTCATAAACTCCATATAAACTCCATATAGACGTGGTATACTGCGAATAATGTGTCAAGGTCCGCAATGGTAAATCAGATTTTTTTGCACGCCCCAAGTATTATGAAATCTATTGCGCAACTGTTTATAGGAAAATAAAAGAAATAGGCTTGGGGAAATTTGCCAGATATGGGGAGAGAAAATGAGTTATATTTTTGTGGTGGAAGATGAATTTGATATACAGGAATTGTTGAAAAATTATCTGGAAGAGGCAGGATATCAGGTGTTTTGCGCCTCTGATGGGGTGGAAGCTATTAATCTGTACGAGGAGGAAAAAGAGAAAATTGATTTGGTTCTTCTGGACGTGATGTTGCCTAAAATCAATGGCTTTGGGGTGTTGGAGTTGATTCGGAAATCTTCGTTGGTGCCGGTGATCATGCTCACCGCCCTGGATGATGAGTCCTATCAGATAAAAGGGTACGATCTTCAGGTGGATGAGTATGTGACAAAACCTTTTTCAACGCAGGTACTATTGCGGAAAATAGGGGCAGTGCTGCGACGCAGTGGGAAACATTTATCAGATGAGAAGAACCCTGAGATATTACAGTATGGAGATTTAAAGCTGGATTCTTCCGGTTACCAGGTGTGGGAGGAAGAGCGAAAAGTGGAGCTTACCCAGAAAGAGTTTGAACTTTTGCGAGAGTTCCTTTTGAACAAAGGGCGTGTACTAACCAGGAATCAGCTTTTGGATGCTGTGTGGGGTGCTGATTATTTTGGAGAAGACCGGATTGTGGATACACACATTAAGAATCTTCGGAAAAAGCTGGCAGGGGATTACATTGATACCATCAGAGGAGTAGGATATCGCATTGATAAAATACATAAAAAGCAGAATTAGTGTAAAAATATTTCTTTTAACCATGGTGATCCTTATGGCTGTATCCGGGGTTTCCTATGGCTTCGTGACCGCTTTTATGCCGCGCAGCTATTCCGATTCCCTGAACCGGACGCTGGCAGCAAGGGCGAAGCAGCTGGCAGAATCTTTGTCCGGATATACTTTGGAAAATGCATTATCTGTTATGGAAGAATTCAGCAGTGCGAATCAGTCTAGAGTGGTTCTTCTTGATGAAAATGGTGGAATTGTCAGGGAGTGGAATGGACTTGGGGATGCGCTGATGATAACTTCAGAGATAGAAGGAAGCAGTGAAGGGGTGTCAGAAGAATTTGCCAGTACAGTAGAAACTATGGAAGCAGATAATATCCAGACAGAAGAAGGTGTTTCCATGGTGGAGCAGATGGAACAGCAGGCTATGGGACGTTATGAGGTTGCTTTTAAAGGAACAGATCATAAGTATACCCTTTTTGTGTTTGGCTCTACCCAGCTTGTGAATCAGGCAGTGGAAGCATTGGGGCAGATCCTTCCGTGGATGCTGCTTACTGTTTTTGCGGTATCTTTGCTGATCGCTCTTTTTTATTCCAGATATTTGTCAAAGCCAGTGCAGAAGTTGGGCGCGGCTTCTGACAAAATGGCGAATCTGGATTTCTCGGTGCGCACTGATATGAAGCGTATAGATGAAATTGGGGTTTTATCCAGAAGCCTTGACACAATGGCGGAAAGCCTGGATCAGGCTTTGTCCAGCCTTTGGGAAGCCAATGCCAAACTGAAAGATGAGATGGAACAGGAGCGGGAACTGGAACAGCAACGTATGGAATTTTTTGCAGCAGCGTCCCATGAGCTGAAAACGCCTGTGACCATACTAAAAGGGCAGATTGAAGGCATGGAACAGAATGTGGGAGTCTACAAGGATCGGGACAAATATCTTGCCCGGGCAAGAGAAGTGACGGTTACTTTGCAGAATATGGTTCAGGAAATCCTGGTGATTTCCAGAATGGAATCCTGCGGTTTCTCATTAAAGAAAAAAGAGATGGATATGGCAGAGCTGGTGAGGCTTCAGCTGGCAGACCTGAACGAGCTTTTTGAGCAGAAAAATATGGAACTGGAAATCTTTTTGCCAGAGAAGTGTCCCTGCATGGCAGATTCTGGACTGATGGCGATTGCAGTCCGGAATATTCTGGTAAATGCAGTACGGTATTCACCTGCTGGTGAGAGAATAAGTGTGAAATTATCCACGGATTATAATGTGGATTTTTCCACATCTAACTCTTTTCTACTAAAAGAAGTTTCAGGGTGCCAAAATTCAAGAGAATTGAAAAGTATGAAAAATACAGCGAAGATACTTCTGGAAGTGGAAAACACAGGTGTGCACATAAGCCAACAGGATCTTCCCCGTTTGTTTGACGCCTTTTACCGCGTAGATTTCTCCCGTAACCGCGAAAACGGCGGCAGCGGTCTGGGACTTTATATTGTACGGGAGATTCTGGAACAGCATGGGGCAGAGTATGAGCTGAGAAATACAGAGGCAGGTGTGTGTTTCCAAATGGAATTGTTGCCAGTGATCGTATCCCTCCAATGATTCTCCATATTCGCATGTTTCAGACACGCTCTAAGTTGAAACTTCATAGAAATCACAAATTACTTACATATGGAATACAAGAAAATGCTCTATTCTTCTTAATGTAATCAAAAAGAAGAAAGGAGCATTTTTTATGAAAACAATGCAGAAAAACAAAGGGTTGAAAAAAAGAGGAAAAGGGCTGGCACTGGGAATCTGTGCAGCAATTCTGGGTACTGTTGGTGTGGCATGGATACCGCAGACAGTGGCATGGGCGTATGCAGAGAGTTATATGGATGCAGATGGAAAGATGGTAACCAAGGTTTTTCAAAATGGGGACACAGATACTGTGACAGATGAGACCGACGAAGTGACAGCGGCTGAAGCAGAAAATGCTGGAAAATCCGCTACAGAATCAGCAACAGAGGATTTTTTCGTGACAGTTGTGCAGGATGGACAGAATACGGATGATAAGACGGATATAGAGATAGCGCAGGATTCAGCTCAGATCAGGTTGGGTATATGGCAGACGGGAATAGTTATATTTATAAGGCATTAGGGCTGGAATATGATGAAGAGCAGAAAGCCTGGATGTGGAAAGAAAAACCAGTTTATGCAATCTGGTTTGGAGATGCGGGAATGATCATTTACGGAGATGTAAAGCCGGAAGGTGAGAATTGTCTGCATATTACATGGGAAAGCGGAGATGGAACTGCTACATTTAAGGTGCAGGAAATGACGAAAAACGAGTTGAAGAAGGCGTATTTAGCAGATTAAATTGCTATTTTGTGAATTGGTCGTTATCCCGCAACTTCATTTTTTCTAATCTATCGTTGTGAAAAAATATCGGGAAAACAATCACTCACCCTCCCCCTTCGTTAAAAGTTCTTACCAACCAGCAGGTCCCAGTCAGTATACAGCATTTGGGCAATGTGTATTACTCCAGCGAGCCATTTCAGGCGCGCTCTTAGCGGAGGCGAAATCCAGCGCTTACGTAGACTTATGCGTGAGGGCTCTCCCGAACGCATTAGTCGCAGTTAGCGATTAGTTTGCTGGAGCGTTGCGCCGGCGAGTGAGTAATACACATTGTCCAAATGCGTCCCTCCTGAAGAACTTTTCAACCCACTAAATAGCAATCCGCGGTGGCAAAGAGGAAGTTTCCTTGGCCGCCGCTTTTTACGTTTGAGATTAGAGGAATAAAATAGAAGCACGAGTTTTACAATAGAATAGAACTTATTTTTGAGGAGACATCCTATGCTTGAAAAGGCAATAAGAAAGGCGGTTCTGTCCATTTTACTGGCTAGTCTCATGGTGGGGGCTGGTTGTCGGATTACATATGCGGAGGAACAGCAGCAAACCACAGAGTCAAAAGTGGCTACCGATGACACTTTTGTACAGGCGCCTTCAGCCCTTCTGATGGAAGCCGGTACCGGTACTGTGATTTACGAAAAAGATCCGGACACAAGACGCAGTCCGGCAAGTATTACGAAGATCATGACACTGATCCTGATTTTCGATGCGTTGGAGAATGGTACACTGAAAATGGATGACCTTGTAACAACCAGCGCTTACGCTAAGTCTATGGGTGGCTCCCAGGTATTTTTGGAGGAAGGGGAAACCCAGGATGTGGAGACTATGATCAAGTGCATTGTGATCGCCTCTGGAAATGACGCCAGTGTAGCGATGGCAGAGCATATCGGGGGCAGCGAGCAGGAATTTGTGCGGCAGATGAATGAGCGGGCGGCTGGTCTTGGAATGCAAAATACCCATTTTGTGGACTGCTGTGGGCTGACAGATTCCACGGATCACTACACAACAGCCCGTGACATTGCCCTCATGAGCCGGGAACTGATTACAAAATATCCGAAGATACTGGAATATTCCTCTATCTGGATGGAAAATATTACCCATGTGACCAGACAAGGTTCCAAAGAGTTCGGATTAACAAACACTAACAAGCTTCTTCGCAGCTACGACGGCTGTGTAGGATTAAAAACAGGAAGTACCAGTCTGGCAAAGTACTGCGTATCTGCTGTAGCGTCCCGAAATAATATTACTCTGATTTCCGTGGTTATGGCGGCTCCTGATTACAAAGTCCGTTTTAAAGATGCAGCAGCCATGTTGAACTATGGTTTTTCCAAATGCAGTCTTTTTACAGATGAAAATCCCGAAAAGCTTCCCCAGATAGAGGTTCGAAAAGGAACCAAGCCCACCGCAGAAGTAAAATACGAAAAGAATTTCCAGTATCTCAGCACCGATGGAAAACCCATAGGCGAAGTGGAACGGAAACTGAATCTGGAAACCCAGGTGCAGGCTCCGGTGAAAAAGGGCGAAACTGCTGGTACTCTGGAATACTACAGAGATGGGCAAAAGCTTGGCGAGATCAACATTCTTTTCACTGAAACCATAGAAAAAGCAACCTATAAAAACTGTTTGGAGAAAATAATTACAGAAGCATTTTGACAAAACAGTCCTCATCGGTTTATAATAAACTCTGTATGAAAATTTTTGCTGATGTCTTACAAAAATATAGCAGCAAAAGCGGAGGAGAATCATATGAAACAAGAGAAAAAACAGCCTGGCAGATTAAAGATGCTTGCAGGCTATTATAAACCATATAAGGGACTGTTTTTTGCAGATCTTTTTTTTGCATTCCTTGGGGCTGCAGTGACACTTGTCATTCCACTGATGGTTCGTTATATTATGAATTCCATAAGTGAAATGTCAGCGGATGAAGCGAAGACCATGATTTTGAAAATCGGGGTGGGAATGCTGGTACTGATCCTGGTGCAGCTTGGAAGCCGTTATTTTATTACCTATTATGGACATATGATGGGCGCTTATATTGAGCATGATATGCGAAACGAGATATTCAGCCATTACCAGAAGCTCTCTTTTGCATTTTATGATAATCAGAAGGTCGGCCAGCTTCTTTCCAGGATCACAAGTGATCTTTTTGATATTACAGAGCTTCTCCACCATGGACCGGAGGATATTCTGATCTCAGTGATCAAGCTGTTCGGAGCACTGATCATTCTTATGAATGTAAAGCCGCAGATGGCGCTGCTGTGCTTCGCAGTTGTAATTATTATGCTGATCTATGCACTGATTTATAATAAAAAGATGAAAAGTGCATTTAAGGAAAACCGTGTGCGCATGGGCGAGATCAACAGCCAGATCGAGGACAGTCTTTCCGGAATCCGTGTGGTAAAATCTTTTGGAAATGAGAAGCGCGAGATTGAGAAATTCCGTAAAGGAAATGAGCGTTTTGTGGATTCCAAGCGTGTGACTTACCGCTATATGGCAGGTTACCATGCAGGCATGGATGCGTTTACCACGCTGATCACAGTTACTGCACTGGTTTCCGGAGCCATGTTCCTGGCGGCAGGGGATTTAAGCGCCACAGATCTTGTGACCTTCCTTTTGTATATTAACAATTTTACAGAGCCGGTTACCAAGCTGGTAAACTTTACCGAGCAGTTCCAGAACGGCTACAGTGGTTATGACCGCTTCCTGGAAATGATGTCCATTGCGCCGGATATTGAGGATGCGCCGGATGCAGTTTCTATGGATCATGTAAAAGGAGATATCCGCTTCGAAAATGTTTCTTTCCACTATGAAGACCACAATGAGAAAGTGCTTTCCAACGTAAATCTGGAGGTAAAGCCCGGTGACTATGTTGCCCTTGTAGGTACTTCCGGAGCTGGAAAGACTACCCTTTGCAGCCTGATCCCCAGATTTTATGATGTTTCATCCGGTGCCATTTATCTGGATGGAAAAGATATCCGAAAGATCAAACTGAAGGATCTTCGTAATCAGATTGGCATTGTGCAGCAGGATGTATATCTGTTTGCAGGAAACATTATGGAAAATATCCGGTATGGCCGTCCGGACGCTACCGATGAGGAAGTTATCCGCGCAGCCAAGCTTGCCAATGCCCACGACTTTATCATGGAAATGCCGGATAACTATGGCACAGACATTGGACAGCGCGGCGTGAAGCTTTCCGGAGGACAGAAACAGCGTCTTTCCATTGCGAGAGCTTTTCTGAAGAATCCGCCGATCCTGATTTTTGATGAGGCAACATCCGCCCTGGATAACGAAAGTGAGAAGGTAGTGCAGCAATCTCTGGAACGTCTTGCCAAAGACCGAACCACCTTTGTGATCGCCCATCGTCTTTCCACGATCCGCAATGCCAGAAGGATCCTGGTGCTGACCGAAGATGGAATTGCAGAAGAAGGTACACATCAGGAGCTGATGGAGAAGGACGGCGTATATGCGAAACTTTGCAAAGCCGGATTGTGATCGTAAACAGCAATTATATGCGAAAGGATGAATTGCAGAATGAAAGAAATAAGAACCGAAGACGCAGTGGGCCAGATCCTCTGCCATGATATTACACAGATTATAAAGGATGAGAAGAAAGGCGTTCTGTTTTCCAAAGGACATATTGTGAAAGAAGAGGACATTCCGCTGCTCCTTTCTGTTGGAAAAGAACATCTTTTTGTGTGGGAAAAGAAAGAAGGCATTCTTCATGAAAATGAGGGCGCTGATATTTTGTATAAAATCTGTGCAGGAGATTCCATGCATGGAACTGATGTGAAAGAAGGCAAGATCGAACTGGTAGCAGACGAGGACGGAGTTCTGAAAATCCGCAGAGATGCTCTTCTGGCAGTGAATTCTCTGGGGGAGATGATGATCGCTTCCCGCCATGGGGACTTCCCGGTAAAAAAAGGAGATAAACTGGCTGGCACCAGGATTATCCCTCTTGTAATCGAAAAAGAAAAAATGGACAAAGCTGTGGAAGCTGCTGGTCCGGAACCGATTTTTTCCATTCTTCCCTATCACCTCAAAAAAGTTGGGATCGTTACAACTGGAAGCGAGGTAAAAAAAGGTCTGATTCAGGATACCTTTACCCCTGTATTAAAAGAAAAGCTTTCCGAGTACCCCACTGAGGTGATCGGTCAGACTACTCCGGGAGATGACAAGGCACAGATCACAGCCGACATTATGGAATTTATTAACCAGGGTGCAGATATGGTAGTCTGCAGCGGCGGCATGAGTGTAGATCCAGATGACCGTACACCTGGAGGAATCCGTGATACAGGAGCCAGAGTTGTTACTTACGGTGCACCGGTACTGCCAGGAGCCATGCTTCTCATCGCTTACTATGAGAAAGAGGGAAAACGCATCCAGATCCTTGGCCTTCCCGGATGTGTCATGTATGCGAAGCGCACTGTATTTGACCTGGTTCTGCCAAGAATCATGGCAGACGATGAAATTTTCCCGGAAGAAGTTGCTGCATACGGAGAAGGCGGTCTCTGCCTGAACTGCAAAGTCTGTACTTTCCCCAACTGTGGATTTGGAAAGTAAGCTCTGGAAATTACAAAGTATTTAAGGAGATTTATGGAAAAATTTCGAACTGCAACCTATGAAGTCCATAACCCGAAAATAAAAAAAAGCGTGCGCTTTGCTGTTCTTGCAGACCTTCACGGAAGCATTTTCGGCGAAGAGAACAATACTTTGCTGAAAAAAATCCAGGAATATGCCCCTGATGCCATTCTTCTTGCCGGAGACATGGTGGTCCGGATGGATCCTTCCACCCTGGAAACCGCCAGGAAGCTGCTTTGTACATTGGCGAAGAACTTTCCTATTTTTTACGCCATGGGAAATCACGAAACCAAAATGAAGGCCAAAGAGCACATTTATCGGAATGAGTATCTGGAATATCAGGCAGAATTGAAACAAAAAGGAATCTGTTTCCTGGCAAATGAGAAGAACAAAGTTGTTCTGGCTGGCAATTCCTTTGTGGTAAATGGACTGGAACTTCCACTGGAATACTATCATAAGCCTTTTTCCCCGAAGCTCACTTCTGAAAAAATGGAAGAGCTTATGGGAAAGCCAGATCCGGAGGCCATAAATATTCTGCTTGCCCATAACCCCAAATATGGCAGAACCTATTTCCGCTGGGGTGCAGACCTGATCCTGTCTGGACATTACCATGGCGGTGTGCTCCGTTTTTCCAGACATGTGGGAGCCATCAGCTCTCAGTTTATACCTTTTCCCAAATACTGTTGCGGCGATTTTTACAAAAATGGCAAATGTATGATCGTAAGTGCAGGTCTTGGGGAACACACAGTGCCTCTTCGGATCCATAATCCAAGAGAGCTGATTTTTATAGAAATGAAACCGTAAGGGAGAGAGGAAAGCGCATGGCAATTCCCGTAAAACTGAATGTTTTTGAAGGACCGCTTGATCTGCTCCTTCACCTTATTGATAAAAATAAAATTGATATTTATGATATACCGATTGTGGAGATTACGGATCAGTACATGGAATACATTCACGCTATGGAAAAAGAAGACCTTGGTATTATGAGTGAGTTTATGGTCATGGCCGCTACGCTTCTGGATATCAAGTGCCGGATGCTTCTTCCAAAAGAGATCAATGAAGAAGGAGAAGAAGAGGATCCCAGAGCGGAGCTGGTTCAGAAACTTCTGGAATATAAGATGTATAAATATATGTCTTATGAGCTGAAGGACAAGATGGACGATGCCAGCGGCGTCTATTTCCGTGAGCCGGATGTGCCCAGGGAGGTGCTTCAGTACCGGGAACCAGTGGATCCCTCAGAACTTCTGGCTGGTCTTACTCTTGAGAAGTTAAACGCCATTTACCAGTCGATCATCAGGCGGCAGGACGACAGACGGGACCCTATCCGAAGCCAGTTTGGAAAAATCGAGAAGGAAGAAGTCAGTCTTTCTGATAAAATGCTGGAGATGAAAGAATTTGCAAAGACTCACAGGAAATTCAGCTTTCGGGACCTGTTGAAAAAGCAGTGCTCCAAAGTACAGGTAATCGTTACCTTCCTTTCTGTTCTGGAACTGATAAAAATGGGACACATTCATGTGGTTCAGGAAGAGATCTTTGATGACATCCAGATCAATGTTGTGACGGAGCCAGAAACCTGGAAGAATCTGACAGAGTTTGCAGAGGAAGAAGGATAGTATATGGAAATTAAACGATTAGAAGGTGCCGTTGAGGCAATTCTGTTTGCGATGGGTGAATCTGTGGAATTAGGTCAGATTGCGAAAGCAATTCAGCAGGATAAGCCGACTACAGAAAAATTACTCCATAATCTGATGGATAAATATAAGGATGAGGGAAGGGGAATCCAGATCATTGAGCTGGAAGGCTCTTATCAGCTGTGCACCAAACGGGATTACTATGGCTGTCTGATCCGGATTGCCATGCAGCCTAAGAAACCTGCCCTTACAGATGTTATGCTGGAAACGCTGTCTATTATTGCCTATAAGCAGCCTGTGACAAAAGCTGAGATTGAAAAGATCCGGGGAGTAAAAAGCGATCATGCAGTAAATAAGCTGGTGGAGTATAATCTGGTAAAGGAACTTGGACGTCTTGATGCACCTGGACGACCGATCCTTTTCGGCACTACAGAAGAATTCCTTCGCACATTTGGTGTGCAGGGACTGGAAGAGCTGCCAGCTGTGGATCCGGTAAAAATGGCGGATTTTAAGGCTGAGGCAGAAGAGGAAGTACAGCTGAAGCTGGATATATAAGACAGGACAAGTAAGCCGCAGATAAACTGCAGGCGATAAGATAGGAGAGAAAAAATGCCCACAACATATGCACATGATTTGTTTGGTCAGAAAGTATACAGGCAATTGCCCGATCAAGTGAAAGAAATTATACGGAAAAACGGTGAACTGTATCGGATCGGTCTTCACGGACCGGATATTTTCTTCTATTATTTTATTTTTAAGAATCACGTAAGCAGTGTAGGATACCGTATGCACAAAGAAAAAGCCCGGGCATTTTTTACCCAGGGAATGGCGCAGGTCAGAGAGACTGGCGATGAGGCGCTTCTTGCCTATCTTCTTGGCTTTGGCTGTCATTATCTTCTGGACTCTTCCTGTCATCCTTTTGTAAATGAAATGAATGATAAGGGCAGGATTTCCCACAGCCTTCTGGAAATTGAATTTGACCGCTTCCTTATGGAAGAAAATGGGAAAAATCCATATGCCTTTTATCCTTCTGATTGTATCAAAGCAAAACGCAAAAATGCAGCGGAAATCCATAAGGCTTTTCCTCTTGTAAAAACAGGAGATATTCTTCTGAGCCTTAAACTGATGAAATTTATGACAAATCTGCTGGTATGTGACGATGGCGGGACAAGACGGGCGCGCTTGTCGAAGCTTTCCAGCCTTGGAGGAAGAAGAGCACAGTCTGCTTTGATCGATCACTATATGATGGCTCAGCCGGCAGGTGGCAGCAGGGAACCTGTGGAACAGCTGAATACATTGTTTGAAAAAGAGGTGAAAGAGGCACCGGCAGAATTGTTGGAGCTGTATCAGCTTTCCCAGGAGGACAGGCTGTTATCTGAGCGATGGGATCTGACTTACAATGGTTAGCTGTGATATACAAATTGAAAATTGAACCAATTTCAGGGACAGGTATTTCTGTAAGATACCTGTTCTTTTTATTAGGTAAAACTTGTAGAGTGAGCTTTGCATAGTTTGGGACAGGTTCGCGTAAAATACTATAAACGGAATGTGGGGTGGACTATGAAAAGCAGATACAGATTCTTTTGTCTTACACTGACTTTTGTACTTGTTTTATGCACTGCTGGCCAGGTGTCAGGAAGCACTGGCACAGACGAAAAAAAGGCTGTCAGCTCCATTGTGCAGATGATACCGGCAGCTGTTGATATGAAAGAAACAGATGGACCTGGAAATCTCTATGCCTTATCAGCAGTTCTTATGGATGGGGATTCTGGCCGGGTACTATACGAAAAAGAGGGCTATACAGTTCGTCCGAATGCCAGTACCACAAAGGTAATGACCTGTATCCTTGCCTTGGAAAAGGGCTCCGGTGATGATTATGTAATGGTGTCAGAAAATGCGGCCTCTCAACCAGAAGTAAAGCTGAATTTAAAGGAAGGGGAGCAGTATTACCTGGAAGATCTTCTTTATTCTTTAATGTTGAAAAGCCATAATGATACGGCCGTGGCAATTGCTGAACACATTGGCGGTTCTGTGGAAGGGTTTGCAAAAATGATGAATGCAAAAGCAAAGGAGATTGGCTGCACGAACACTCATTTTGTTACGCCGAACGGTCTTGACAGTGCAGATGCAGGAGGCATTCATCAGACTACCGCAAGAGATCTGGCTTTGATCATGAGCTATGCGGTGAAAAATAAAGCATTTCTTCATATTACACAGACCAGGGATTATTCTTTTTCTGATATTTCAGGAAAACGTCAGTTTTCTGTCCATAATGCAAATGCATTTCTTGATATGACTCCGGACGCCATTTCAGGAAAAACAGGTTTTACAGGAAATGCGGGTTATTGTTATGTGGCAGCCTGTGAAAATGAGGAAAGAAAATTTATTATTTCCCTTCTTGGCTGCGGCTGGCCGAATAATAAGACATATAAATGGAAAGATGCCATGAAACTGCTGGAATATGGCAAAGCAAATTTTCACAAGGAAACCTATTGGCAGGAGCCGGAGATTCCGGCTATACCAGTAAAGGACGGGACTGACGAAAGCAGCGGGAAAGAATCTGGCAAGGAAAACAAGGAAAATCCCGGAAAAATTCTCACAGAAACTGGGACAGGTTTCGCAGATGTATATATAAATGGCCGGATTCAGGCATCTGATTCTGACAAAAAGAAACAGATCCTTCTGAAAGAAGGGGAAAAGATTACCTGCCATCTGCGTATTGAGAAAAATTTGACAGCACCTGTGAAAAAGGGGCAGAAAATTGGTCAGGTCACTTTTTGTCTTGGAGAACTTGTCCTGGATAACTATTTTGTGACAGCAGATCGCAATATTGTTAAAATCACCTATTTATGGTGCGCAAACAAGGTGTTTCATGACTTTTTTCACTAAAAAGCCTGACGGAATATGTATGATATATAAAAAAATCCCCCGAAAATCGAGGGATTTTTTTGCATAAAAACACGGAAAACTATTGAAAAATTGTGTGAAAAAATGTACAATTAGAATCGGCAGAATTTTTGGTTATACTTTTAAATTATTATAAAATGGAGGGCAAGAAAGAATGAGTAACGCAACACAAAGTTTAGCGGGCACAAGAATCACTTCTTTGCTTGACGCGAACAGTTTTGTTGAGATCGGCCAAAGTGTAACAGCCAGAAATACAGATTTCAACATGACTGAGAAAAAAGCACCTTCAGACGGTGTTATTACCGGATATGGTGTAATCGATGGAAATCTGGTGTATGTGTACAGCCAGGATGTTTCCGTACTGAACGGAACCGTTGGTGAAATGCATGCCAAGAAGATTACCAGACTTTATGATATGGCTATGAAGACCGGTGCTCCGGTGATCGGCCTGATCGATTGTGCAGGTCTCCGTCTTCAGGAGGCAACTGACGCACTGGAAGCATTCGGTGAAATTTATATGAAACAGACTCTGGCATCCGGACTGATCCCACAGATCACAGGTATCTTCGGTACCTGCGGTGGTGGTATGGCACTTGTACCGGCACTGACAGACTTCACATTTGTTGAAGAGAAGAAAGGCAAACTGTTTGTAAACACCCCGAACGCCCTTGAAGGCAACCACGTTTCCAAATGTGACACATCCTCAGCCAGATTCCAGAGCGAAGAGACAGGTCTTGTAGACGGAATCGGCACTGAGGACGAGATCCTTGGAAAAATCCGTGAACTCGTAACATATCTGCCATCTAACTGCGAAGACACTGATTCTTACATGGAGTGCACAGACGACCTGAACCGTGTATGCGAGGATATTGAGAACTGCACAGGTGACACAGCCATTGCACTTTCCAGAATCGCTGATAACGGTCAGTTCTTCGAGGTAAAAGCTGACTACGGCAAGAGCGTTGCTGTTGGATTTATCAGACTGAACGGCGCTACCGTTGGTGCTGTTGCAAACAGAAGCGAGAGCTATGATGCAGAAGGCAAAAAGGTATGGGAGTCTGATGGTACCCTTAGTGCACGCGGTGCAAGAAAAGCAGCAGAGTTCGTAAAATTCTGTGACGCTTTCGAGATCCCGGTACTTACTCTTACAAATGTAAACGGCTTCAAGGCTACTGTATGTGGCGAGAAGATGATGGCGAAATCTGTCGGAGCACTGGTTCATGCATTTGCAGACGCTACTGTTCCGAAGGTTAACGTTGTGATCGGCAAAGCATTTGGAACCGCTTACACAGCTATGAACAGCAAAGCAATCGGTGCAGACATGGTATACGCATGGGAGAACGCAGAGATCGGTATGATGGATGCAGACCTTGCAGCCAAGATCATGTATGCAGGCGATGACGCAGCAGCTCTTACTGAGAAAGCAGCTGAGTACAGAGAACTTCAGAACTCTGTTTCCTCTGCAGCAGCAAGAGGATATGTTGACACCATTATCAGCCCGGCTGATACAAGAAAATATGTGATCGGTGCATTTGAAATGCTGTTCACAAAAAGGGAAGAACGTCCGTCCAAGAAACACGGCACGGTCTAAGCGAGGTGGAGCATATGAAACAGATTTTTAAGAAAGTATCCTCCCTTTGCACAGTACTTCTCATGATGGCAGTTCTCACTCTTACCGGAGTATCCTCCGTATGGGCAGCTGATGAGGTAGATGACACGGTAAAGCAGACCCTGGTCACTACCGCTGAGGGACTTACCGATACCATCATTGCTCTCAGTGATGAAGATATTGAGAATTATACCAAGTCATCTGATGAGTTTACTGTTGGAGCAATGACTGCATGGGCAGGCTCCAAGGATGAAGTTGGGGCTTTAAAGGAGAGAACCGGAGAGACAGAGGTGAAGGCTTCTGACGACGGATATACCGTTACTGTACCGGTCTCCTTTGAGAAAGCAGATGCAAATTTCGTTTATATTTTCGATGCTTCTACAGGAGCACCTACATCCCTTACTGTTGATGTACAGTACTCCATGGCTGAGACCTTAAGAAGAGCTGTTATGAATACTATCATGGGTATTGCAATCGTATTCATCGTTCTTATTTTCCTGAGCTTCCTGATCTATCTGTTCAGATTCATCCCGAATCCGGAAGCAAAGAAAAAAGCTCAGGCTGCAGCAGCCCCTGCCCCTGCACCGGTGGCAGCACCAGTGGAAGCAGCAGAAGCAGACGATACAGAACTGATCGCGGTTATCGCAGCAGCAATTGCAGCAGCTGAGGGAACCACTACAGATGGATTCGTTGTACGTTCCATCCGCAAAATCAATCGTAAAAAGAGATAAATACAGGAGGATCCTAAAATGAAAAGTTATACAATTACCGTTAACGGAACAGCATATGAAGTAACTGTTGAAGAGACAGGAAGCGTTTCTGCACCAGCAGCTGCAGCTCCTGCAGCAGCTCCGAAGGCAGCCCCGGCACCGAAGGCAGCTCCGAAGGCAGCAGCCGGAGCAGGCGCAGTTAAGGTTGCAGCTTCCGTACCTGGAAAGGTTCTGAAAATCGCAGCAAGCGTTGGACAGGCTGTAAAAGCCGGAGACAACATTGTAATCCTGGAATCCATGAAGATGGAGATCCCGGTTGTAGCTCCTCAGGACGGAACCGTTGCAAGCATTGATGTTGCAGAAGGTGCCTCTGTAGAAAATGGAGATACCCTGGCAACAATGAACTAAGTCGGGAGGTAATAGGATGTCTTACGTAGCAGACACTTTGTCCAACCTGATCCATCAGACTGCTTTTTTTAACCTGACATGGGGAAACTACTTGATGATCGTGGTTGCTTGTGTATTCTTATATCTTGCCATTGCAAAGGGATTTGAGCCTCTGCTGCTTGTTCCCATTGCATTTGGTATGCTCCTTGTTAATATTTATCCGGACATTATGGCAAATCCGGAAGACATGTCCAACGGTGTTGGTGGTCTTCTTCATTACTTCTACATCCTTGATGAGTGGAGTATTCTTCCTTCCCTTATCTTTATGGGTGTAGGTGCCATGACAGACTTTGGTCCGCTGATCGCGAACCCGAAGAGCTTCCTGATGGGTGCTGCAGCACAGCTCGGTATCTATATGGCTTACTTCCTTGCAATCTTCCTTGGATTCAACGGAAAAGCAGCAGCAGCAATCTCCATCATCGGTGGTGCAGATGGTCCGACCTCCATTTTCCTTGCAGGTAAGCTTGGTCAGACTGCTCTTATGGGACCGATCGCCGTGGCGGCATATTCTTATATGTCACTGGTTCCGATCATCCAGCCTCCGATCATGAAACTGTTTACTACTGAGAAAGAGCGTAAAATCAAGATGGAGCAGCTTCGCCCTGTATCCAAGCTTGAGAAGATCCTCTTCCCAATCGTAATCACAATCGTTGTCTGCATGATTCTTCCGACAACAGCTCCTCTGGTTGGTATGCTTATGCTTGGTAACCTGTTCAGAGAGTGCGGCGTTGTAAAACAGCTTACAGAGACAGCTTCCAATGCACTTATGTACATCGTAGTTATCCTTCTTGGTACATCTGTTGGTGCTTCCACAAGTGCAGAGGCATTCCTGAATGTGGATACTTTGAAGATCGTTGTATTAGGTCTTGTGGCATTTGCATGTGGTACTTTCGGCGGTGTTATGCTCGGAAAGGTTATGTGCAAGCTTACAGGCGGCAAGATCAATCCGCTTATTGGTTCCGCCGGTGTATCTGCGGTACCTATGGCAGCCCGTGTTTCCCAGAAGGTTGGTGCTGAGGCAGATCCTACCAACTTCCTTCTGATGCATGCAATGGGACCAAACGTTGCCGGTGTTATCGGTACAGCCGTTGCTGCCGGAGCATTTATGGCTATTTACGGAATCTAATAATGATACCAGAAATTCGGATTTTTCCCGGCTTTCTATAGTGAAACCGGGAAGTCCGGATGAACTAAATAAATAAGGAGAACAATTATGGCAGAAATTGAAAAAAAACCTGTTAAAATTGTGGAAACCATTCTGCGTGATGCACATCAGTCCCTGATTGCAACCCGTATGACAACAGAGCAGATGCTTCCAATCGTTGATAAACTTGATAAAGTAGGCTACCATGCAGTTGAGTGCTGGGGCGGTGCTACTTTCGATGCAAGCCTTCGTTTCCTTCATGAGGATCCGTGGGAAAGACTTCGTAAATTACGTGCAGGATTCAAGAACACAAAGCTGCAGATGCTTTTCCGTGGCCAGAACATTCTTGGATATCGTCCATACGCTGATGATGTAGTAGAGTATTTTGTTCAGAAATCTCTGGCAAATGGTATCGATATCATCCGTATTTTCGACTGTATGAATGACCTTCGTAACCTTCAGACTGCTGTACATGCTGCAAACAAAGAGCATGGCCATGCACAGGTTGCTCTTTCCTATACACTTGGTGATGCGTATACTCTTGAGTACTGGACAAGCATTGCAAAACGTATTGAGGAAATGGGTGCAGACTCTATCTGTATCAAAGATATGGCCGGCCTTCTTCTTCCATATAAGGCAACTGAGCTTGTTACAGCCCTGAAAGAGACTGTTAAGATCCCGATCGATCTTCATACACATTACACCTCTGGTGTAGCTTCCATGACTTACTTAAAAGCTGTTGAAGCTGGTGTTGATATCATCGATACTGCAATGTCTCCATTTGCACTGGGTACTTCCCAGCCTGCAACTGAGGTTATGGTTGAGACCTTCAAAGGCACTCCATATGATACCGGATTTGATCAGCAGCTTCTTGCTGAGATCGCAGACTACTTCCGTCCAATGCGTGACGAGGCTCTTGAGAGCGGCCTTCTGAATCCGAAGAACCTTGGCGTAAACATCAAGACTCTTCTGTATCAGGTACCAGGTGGTATGTTATCCAACCTTACTTCCCAGCTGAAAGAGCAGCATGCAGAAGACAAGTTCTATGATGTTCTTGAGGAAGTTCCGCGTGTACGTAAAGACCTTGGTGAGCCGCCGCTTGTTACTCCATCTTCCCAGATCGTTGGTACACAGGCTGTATTTAACGTTCTCATGGGCGAGAGATACAAGATGGTTACCAAAGAGACAAAAGATGTTCTCAGCGGAAAATATGGTGCTACAGCAAAACCATTCAATCCAGAAGTTCAGAAGAAATGTATCGGTGACACACAGCCGATCACATGCCGTCCGGCAGATCTTCTTGAGAATGAGCTGGGCAAACTTGAAGGCGAGATGGCACAGTATAAAGAGCAGGATGAGGACGTTCTGTCCTATGCACTGTTCCCACAGGTTGCTACTGACTTCTTCAAGTATCGTCAGGCTCAGGAGAAAAAGGTGGATGAGACGGTTGCTGATACCAAAAACGGAGCATATCCGGTTTAATCAGTGAGGAATAATTTGTCAGTGTCTGGCCTATAGACACTTTGCTGACAAAAATAATGAAAGACACGTGCAGAGAAGCCTTTTGCACGTGTCTTTTTGAAAAATATAAGTAAAATTTGTGTAACTAGTTACTGTTCACTCCGTTCACAGTAACGCGCTTCGCGATGCACAGAAATCATGCAAAGCATGATTTCGCGCCGCAATTCTCGGGTTTTCTGTGAACTTTGTTCACAAAAAACACCTCGCGGAACGTTCCCAGTGAACAGTAACTGTAACTATTCGGTAGTTACTGAATAGTTGCAAATCTGTTTTATGAAAGGTATGTAAATGAGTAAAATACTGATCATAGGCGGCGGTGCTGCCGGAATGATGGCCGGTGTTTATCTGGCAAGGGCAGGACATGAGGTCCACATCCTGGAGAAAAACGAGAAACTTGGAAAGAAAGTGTATATTACAGGAAAAGGCAGATGCAATGTTACAAATAACTGTGACACGGAAGAACTGTTCCGGGCAGTTATGTCTAACCCGAAATTCCTGTACAGTGCTTTCTATTCTTTCACGCCCCAGGATGTAATGGAATTCTTTGAAGAAGCGGGAGTTCCACTGAAGACAGAGAGAGGCAACCGGGTTTTCCCTGTGTCTGACCATTCTTCAGATATTATCCGCGGTCTGGAACGGGAACTTAAGAAAGCTGGTGCCCATATCCATCTTCGCACAGAGGTGAAAACGGTGAAGGTCAGTCCCTATGAGGAACCGGACGTGGATGAGAAAAAGGCACATCACAGCCGGGTAACAGGTGTAGAACTGGCAGATGGAAGTTTTATGGAGGGCGATCATGTTCTGGTTGCCACTGGAGGGCTTTCCTATCAGTCAACAGGCTCTACAGGTGATGGCTATCGCTTTGCAGAGGAAACCGGCCATAAAGTAAAGGAGCTTTCTCCGTCACTGGTTCCTCTTAAGACAAAAGAGGATTATATCCCAAGACTTCAGGGACTTTCCTTAAAAAACACCGAACTTACGATTAAGTCAGGCAAAAAGGTGCTCTTCCGGGATTTTGGTGAGATGATGTTCACCCACTTTGGCGTGACAGGCCCCATGATTTTATCTGCAAGCGCACATATTGGCAAACAACTGCAGAAATCCGGAGAATTGAATGCTTATCTGGATCTGAAGCCTGCCCTTACCATGGAACAGCTGGATGCCAGGATTCTGCGGGAATTTGAGGCAGGACAGAATAAACAGTTTAAGAATGTGATCGGCGTACTTTTTCCATCATCCCTTACACCTGTCATGCTGGAACTGGGTGGTATTTCTCCGGAAAAAAAGATACACGATATTTCCAGGGAAGAAAGAATTCACTTTGAAGAACTGGTGAAAGCTTTCCCATTTACCATCAATGGAATGGGAGAATATAAAGAAGCAGTTATTACAAGAGGCGGTGTTTCTGTGAAGGACATTCAGCCGGGAACTATGGAATCCCGAAAGGTAAAAAATCTCTATTTTATTGGAGAAGTGCTTGACCTGGATGCGGTAACCGGTGGCTATAATCTTCAGATTGCCTGGTCAACTGCGTATCTGGCAGCCATGGCATTGAAAAATGGATGAAAATCTGTTATAAATGTAAGAAGTGAAAAAACTGCGATTTAAGAGGAGGTAACAGAGAAAATGGGATGTAACATTGCCATTGACGGGCCGGCAGGAGCAGGCAAAAGCACAATTGCAAAGAGAGTGGCAAAGGAGCTGTCTTTTATCTATGTAGATACAGGCGCTATGTACCGCGCCGTAGCACTTTATCTGCTGAGAAATGAAATTGACGGAACAGATGCGGAAGCAGTTGCAGATAACTGTCAGAGCGCTGAGGTTTCCATTCGATATGAAAATGGAGAGCAGGTTGTAATTCTTAACGGTGAGAATGTAAATCAGTATATCCGTACGGAAGAGGTTGGAAACATGGCATCCAAAACATCTGCAAACCCGGCGGTAAGGGCACATCTTCTCAATCTTCAGAGAAATCTGGCAGCAAAGAATGATGTTGTAATGGATGGCAGGGATATTGGAACTGTAATTCTTCCGGACGCACAGGTGAAGATTTATCTTACTGCCAGCGTGGAGACCAGAGCTAAGAGGCGTTATGATGAATATCTTGCCAAGGGCGAGGGTGCTGATCTTGAAGAAATCAAGAAAGACATTGAAAACCGGGATCATCAGGATATGACAAGAGAGATTTCCCCGCTCCGGCAGGCTGAAGATGCCGTGCTTGTAGATTCTTCTTTCATGAATATTGACGAAGTTGTAGCTGCAATTCTCGGAATCTACAAAGATAAGGTGGAATAACCATGGAAGTGAAGGTTGCGAAAACAGCAGGCTTTTGTTTTGGCGTACAGCGTGCTGTAGACAAGGTTTACGAGCTAATCGGCAGTTGTCCTGACAGGCTTTTTACCCTGGGTCCAATTATTCATAATGAAGAAGTAGTGAATGATCTGGAAAAGAAGGGGGTCAGAGTGGCATCTGAGGATGATCTGAGAACACTTCCTGAGGGCAGCACGGTTGTGATCCGTTCACATGGTGTGGGAAAAGAGGTTTATGACCATCTGGAAGAATACGGACTTTCCTATGTGGATGTAACCTGTCCCTTTGTTCTGAAAATTCACCGGATCGTAGAGAAAGAGAGCAGGGCAGGCGCCCATATTGTGATCATAGGAGACCCGGATCATCCGGAAGTGGTAGGAATCTGCGGCTGGTGCATGGGACCTTACACGGTAATTCGGACTGAGCAGGATGCACTGGATTTTGTGTTTCCGGCTGACAAAAGCATATGTATTGTGCCTCAGACAACATTTAATTATAATAAATTTAAAGATTTAGTTGAAATTCTTTCAAAAAAGAGGTATGATAATACTGTTTTAAATATTCTTAATATTTTAAACACTATTTGTAATGCTACCGAAGAACGGCAGAGAGAAGCAAAGAGCATAGCCGGAGAGGTAGACACTATGTTAGTCGTAGGAGGCCGACATAGTTCCAATACTCAAAAGCTGTTTGAAATATGTAAAAAGGAATGTGAAAATACTTACTATATACAAACACCTGTAGACTTGGATTCAGATATGTTCCAATGCAGTAGTTATGTAGGTATTACAGCAGGGGCTTCAACCCCAAAGAAAATTATTGAGGAGGTTCAAGAACATGTCAGAATTAAGTTTTGAACAGATGCTGGAAGATTCCGTAAAAACAATCAGAAATGGAGAAATCGTACAGGGAAAGGTCATCGATGTGAAAGAAGATGAAATTATCCTGAATATTGGCTATAAAGCTGATGGTATTATCACCAAGAGTGAATATAGCAATGATCCTTCCGTAGTACTCACAGACGCTGTACATGTAGGTGACTCCATGGAAGCCAAAGTGCTTAAGGTAAACGATGGCGAAGGCCAGGTTATCTTAACCTACAAGAGACTTGCTGCAGAGAAAGGCAATAAACGCCTTGAGGAAGCATTCGAGAATCAGGAAGTATTAAAAGCTCCTGTAACTCAGGTACTTGACGGTGGATTGTGTGTTAACGTTGAGGAGACACGTGTATTCATTCCTGCAAGCCTTGTTTCCGACACATATGAGAAAGATCTCAGCAAATATGCTGATCAGGAGATTGAGTTCGTTATCACAGAGTTCAATCCAAGAAGACGTCGCATCATTGGTAACCGCAAACAGCTTCTTGTTGCTGAGAAAGCTAAGAAACAGCAGGAGCTTATGGAGCGTATCCATGTTGGCGATACAGTAGAGGGTGTTGTTAAGAACGTTACAGATTTTGGTGCATTCATCGATCTGGGCGGCGCTGACGGACTGCTTCACATCTCTGAGATGTCCTGGGGCAGAGTAGAGAACCCGAAGAAAGTATTCACAGTTGGTGAGACTGTAAAGGTTATGATCAAAGATATCAAGGGCGAGAAGATTGCTCTTACAATGAAATTCCCAGAGGAGAATCCATGGCTTACAGCTGCTGAGGATTTCGCTGTTGGAAACGTAGTAACTGGTAAAGTTGCACGTATGACAGACTTCGGTGCATTTGTTGAGCTTGCACCTGGCGTAGATGCACTTCTTCATGTATCTCAGATTTCCAGAGAGCACGTTGCAAAACCATCTGATGTGCTTACAATCGGACAGGAAATCCAGGCTAAAGTTGTTGATTTCAATGGCGAAGACAAGAAGATCAGCCTTAGCATGAAAGCTCTTGAGGCTCCGGCTGAGGAAGAGTCTGTAGAGGAATAATTTAACCAAGAGGGAAGTGTTGTGCATTTCTCTTGTCCCATGTAACTAACCGCCATTCACAGGATTTGTGAATGGCGGTTAGTTTTGATATCATGAATATGATGTTGATAAAAAGACATTGTCTGTTAGAGCGTGTCTGGAAAAGGCTTTCTGCAAGATGTGCGTCACAATTTGCGGGAGATTTTGTCCGGATGAAGGCGCCGTAGCGAGCTACGACAACCGAATTCGGGTGAATCTCCCGCAAGTGGGGTGTTCAGATTGTGGGAATGATTTTTCAGATACGCTCTGGGGATGATGTCTTTTTTACGTGAGATTTTATATGCTTTGGAAGTTAGAGTATGTTTGAAAAAGGTTTTGGGAATTTTGAAATATAGGTTGAAAGTTTATTTTAATTTCCAAAATAAATATTCCAGGGTATGTATTAAATATTGCTTTTGCTTTTCTTCATTTTCCAGAAATTCCTCTGTGCATGGAAACCAGGTATAACAGGTCTCTCTTGTAGCAGATTTTTTCAGTCCTTTTTCCATAAATTTGCTAATAGATTTAGGGACTGCCATGTCCTCTCCGGGCAGATAATCATAACTTTTGTAATCACTGTAATATTGGCGGATACGGCCATTTAAAGGCTTTACAAGGAGGCTTACCAGGTTGTCCTGACCTGTAATATAGAATTCTTCTGTGCCGTTAGAAAAGGAAGCGGGCAGGCTGTAATGGGGGTTTATCTGCAAAATCAGATTGTCCCCGTCAAAATCAGTTCCGCGAACAGTAAATGCACCATCCCTGAGCGCAAGATACCCCATCATCTTAAACACATCTCCAAGTCCGAGAAGATCTTCCATATTGTGTCCCATAACCGTATCCAGGTCTGTCTGCTCCTGGTGTGCCATATATTTTTTATAGATTTTAATGCATTCCCCGCCATTACAGTAAATGCGCTTCTGTTCTCCTAGAAAGGCTTCCATCTGTTCCTGCTTTAACCCTGGGAGCTTTAAAAATCCCTTCAGAGGGCGAAGCACTTTATACAGGTCAAAAGAAGAAATCCCCTCAAAAGGATCTGGTAGCTCATAGAATTTATAACGAGCCTGAAGGTAAGGCTGGTCAAAAGAATCTCCATTGTATTGGATGGTACAGCTGAAATTTTTTATAAATTCTGAAAAAAACTCCAATAATGCTTTTTCTTCCCGGAAATCGGGTGCAAGCCACTGATATAGCTGCCAGGAACCAGATTCATAGCAAACTGCACCAATTAAATATAAAAAAGATGAATTTCGTCCCAATCCAGTGGTTTCAATATCATAAAATAATGGTGAAAAATTGACATCCTCAGCAGCATTTCCAGATAAATTTTTAACAGTCTCAAAGTCCGGAAAACCTTGCAAAATCGGCATTTTTTTAACAATCAGCATGTTTATACTCCTTTCATGGATTGTATTTAATTATACACAATTTTTTTATTTTTAGGTAGTGAATTTTTTCATAAAATGCGGTATAGTAGAATGTATAGAATAGTCAGAATATATAAAGAAAAGGAGAAACCTATGTGGGATTTAGCAATTAATGGAGTGGATTTCTATCACATTGCCAATTGGTTTTACATATACAGTTTTCTTGGCTGGCTTTGGGAAACCTGCTACGTGTCTGTGCGAAAGGGCAAATTGATAAACAGAGGATTTATAAATGGTCCCCTGTGTACCATATATGGCTGTGGAGCTCTTGCTGTATACTTGATTCTTCTTCCCATCAGTGATAATCTGCTTCTTTTATTTGTGGGTGGAGTTGTAGTCGCCACTGCACTGGAATATGTGACAGCAGTGTTGATGGAGAATATTTTCCACACATCCTGGTGGGATTACAGTGATAACAAGTTTAATTTCCAGGGACGTATCTGTCTGGGCTGTTCCCTTGGATGGGGGGTGTTTACCGTTGGGCTTTTCAGAGTGCTTCATCCGGTAGTTCAGGAATTTACAGAATTGTATACCAGAAGAACTGGAGAGGTGGCTGTCTGTGTAATTACAGTCGTTTACATTGTGGATTTTGCTTTTTCTGCAGCTGCCGCTTTCCATTTGCACGAGCGTATTCCTGCATGGGAGCAGGCACTGGATCAGATGCGTGCAGAACTGCTTGTACAGGCGCGTGAGAAGATGGAGAATCTGGAGGAGAGCAGCGGACTTTCCAGAGATAGAATCAAGAAACAGTTAGAGAATAAGCTGGGACGCCTTGATGATGTTGCACTGATCAAGGAACTGGAAGAGAAGAGAACTGCTATGATGTCAGATATCTCTGAAGAGCTTCAGAAGCGTAAAGAGGCTATGGCTGGAAAGGTCAGCCACAACATGCAGCGTTTTGTAAAGGCATATCCAAATCTGAACCGTGGATATAAGCTCCATAAGAAATATGGATTTGGCAGGAAAAATAAAGACGCTGAATAAATACTCAGACAAAAGTGATATTAATAATATAAATCAAACAGACAATAAATCAGGTTGCTGCAGACAAAAGAGTCAGTGATCAATAATATAAAGGCGGTGAATATTAGTGCGATTAACTTTTAAAGGAGGCGTACACCCCTTCGAGGGGAAAGAAATGTCAAAGGACTGCCCGGTGGAGAAATATCTCCCTAAGGCAGATCTGGCGTATCCATTGTCCCAGCACATTGGTGCTCCGGCGAAGCCTGTGGTTGCAAAGGGGGACCACGTGCTTGCAGGCCAGATGATCGCAGAAGCAGGCGGATTTGTATCTGCCCCTGTTCATGCTTCTGTATCCGGTACGGTGAAAGGCATCGAGAAACGTCTGACAGCTACCGGAAGTATGGTAGATTCCATTATAGTGGAGAATGACGGACTGTATGAAGAGGTGGAATTCCACCCGGCAGATCCGGCTTCGCTTACCCGTGAGGAGATTATCGGAAGGATTCGCGATGGCGGTGTAGTAGGTCTTGGTGGTGCAGGCTTCCCCACACATGTGAAGCTTTCCCCCAAGGAGCCTGACAAGATTGAATACATATTGGTGAACGGTGCAGAATGTGAGCCCTATCTTACAAGTGATTACAGGCGCATGATGGATCAGCCGGAGAAGGTTGTGGAAGGACTGAAAATCGTAGTCGGACTTTTTCCAAATGCAAAGGGTTGTATCTGCATTGAGGACAATAAGCCGGATTGTATTGCCAGAATGAAAGAACTGGCTGCCGGAGTCCCGAATATCGAAGTAAAAGAACTGATGACCAAATATCCCCAGGGTGGTGAGCGTACCCTGATCTATGCAGTGACAGGAAGAGAAATCAACTCATCCATGCTTCCAGCAGATGCCGGATGTATTGTAGATAATGTTGAAACAATATGCAGTATTTATGACGCAGTGGCACTTGGAAGACCGATCATGAAGCGGATTTTCACAGTAACTGGTAAGGGCATCAACCGTCCGGCACATTTTGAAGTCTGTACAGGAACGGATATGGCCGAACTGATCGACGCAGCCGGTGGCCTGAAGGAGCATGCCGGTAAGGTGATTTCCGGCGGTCCTATGATGGGATTTGCCATGTATGATCTTCATGTACCATGTGTGAAGACCTCTTCTTCCCTTCTGTGTATGCAGAGTGACCCGGTATCAGATGCGAAAGAGGAAGAGACAGCCTGCATTAACTGCGGACGCTGTGTAAGTGTCTGTCCCGGACATGTTATTCCGGCAAGACTTGCGACTTTTGCACAGCGCGGCGATATGGAGAGCTTCCAGAAGTTTGATGGAATGGAATGCTGTGAATGCGGCTGCTGCAGTTACATCTGTCCGGCCAAACGTCCGCTGACCCAGAGCATTAAGTCCATGCGTAAAATGGTTCTGGCAAGCAGGAAGAAGAAATAATAAGGGGGAAGAAACGAATGGAACAAATGTTTAATGTATCATCTAATCCCCATGTCCGGGCAAGGATGACCACTGCAAAAATCATGCAGTTGGTTGTCATAGCGCTTTTGCCTGCTGCCCTTATGGGAATTTATAATCATGGATTAAAGGCTCTTGCCGTTCTGGTGGTATCCACCGGTTCAGCAGCGCTTGCAGAGTGGTTATATGATCATTTTATGCACAAAAAGAACACTGTGAAGGATTTCAGTGCAGTGGTAACCGGACTTCTTATCGGCCTGAATATGCCGGCAGGAATTCCGCTCTGGATCCCGGTGCTCGGCAGTATTTTTGCAATTATTGTGGTAAAACAGCTTTTTGGCGGTCTTGGACAGAACTTTATAAATCCGGCCCTGGCAGCCCGCTGTTTCCTTATGATTTCCTTTGCCGGCAAGATGACAGATTTTTCTGTATCAGACAGCTTTAAAGGTGCAGTTGACGGTGTGACAGGCGCCACTCCTCTGGCCGCTCTTCGTGACCATGGCTTTGTGGCAGGCTCCTCCGTTCCGGTTAAGAATCTGATTTTTGGTAATATCCAGGGAACCATCGGAGAGACTTCTGTAATTGCCATCCTGATCGGTGCAGCAATCCTGCTTTGCTACAAAGTGATCAGCGCCAGAATTCCGCTGACCTATATCGGCAGCTTTGCAGTATTTGTGATCATCTACATGCTCGCTTCCGGCAAAGGCTTTGATGTAAATTATCTGCTCACCCATCTCTGTGGTGGTGGTCTTATGCTTGGTGCATGGTTTATGGCGACGGACTACGTTACAAGCCCCATTACACCAAAGGGGCAGTATGTATATGGCGTCTGTCTTGGTGTTCTTACCGGAATTTTCCGTATTTTCGGAGCTTCCGCAGAGGGCGTTTCCTATGCGATTATTTTCTGCAACCTGCTGGTACCTCAGATTGAGCGTTTCACCCGTCCGGTTGCTTTTGGAAAAGGAGGCGCGAAGAAATGAAAAATAAGATCGTAAAAGATACTCTTGCGCTGACCGTGATCACACTGGTTTCCGGGCTGCTTCTTGGTCTTGTAAACGATATTACAGCAGGTCCGATTGCAAGCCAGCAGGCGAAAGAGAAAGAAGAGGCATATAAGGCAGTATTTGCTGATGCAGCCAGCTTCGAGACAGTTACAAGCGGTGAGGATACGGATCTGGAAAGCTATCTGGATGAAAACGGTTTCAAAGCTCAGAATATTGATGAAGTCATGCTGGCAAAGGATGACCAGGGAAATGAACTTGGCTATGCCTTTACCGTAACAACCTCAGAAGGCTATGGCGGGGACATTCAGTTTGCCATGGGCGTTCAGGATGATGGAACTCTGAACGGAATTTCCATTTTATCCATCAGTGAGACCGCTGGTCTTGGTATGCGTGCAACTACAGATGATTTTAAAAATCAGTTCAAGGATAAGAACGTAGAGAAATTTACCTATACAAAAACTGGTGCCACCTCTGATGATGAGATCGATGCTTTAAGTGGTGCGACAATTACCACAAATGCCATGACAAATGGCGTCAATGCAGGACTTGCCGCATTCCGTTATGAGAAAGGGGGCAGCCAGAAATGAAAAAGAATACACCATCTGAGCGACTGATAAATGGTATTATCAAAGAAAATCCTACTTTTGTGCTGATGCTTGGTATGTGTCCAACACTGGCCATCACCACATCTGCAATCAATGGTATCGGAATGGGACTTACCACAACGGTGATTCTGGCAGCATCCAACCTGATGATCTCCCTGCTCCGTAATTTTATTCCGGACAGTGTGCGTATGCCTGCTTACATTGTTGTTGTAGCATCCTTTGTAACAATTGTGCAGATGCTTCTCCAGGGCTTTATCCCGTTTTTGTATTCTTCCCTTGGAATTTACATTCCGCTGATCGTTGTAAACTGTATCATCCTGGGAAGAGCAGAGGCTTATGCATCCAAGAACAAACCAATTCCCTCACTTTTTGATGGTATTGGAATGGGACTTGGATTTACTTTAAGCATCACCTGCATCGGAGCAGTACGTGAGCTGATCGGTGCCGGCAGTATTTTCGGCAAACAGATCCTTCCTCTTGCAGACGCTGCAGCAGGAAAAATGGGCTATGAGCCGGTAACCATCTTTATTCTTGCACCTGGCGCATTTTTTGTCCTTGCATTTTTATCTGCGCTTCAGAACAAATTCAAGATTGGTGCTGCAAAACGGGGCATCGATCCAAGCAATCCGGATTGCAAGGGTGGCTGTGCTTCCTGCGGAAATTCCATGTGTTCGGGAAAAAGGGGGTAAGAGAAGATGAAAGAATTATTACTGATCATTGTAAGCTCTGCGCTGGTAAATAACGTAGTCCTGAGCCAGTTCATGGGACTTTGCCCTTTCCTTGGAGTCTCCAAGACTACAGATACGGCAGCTGGTATGGGCGGTGCGGTTATTTTTGTAATCACCTTGTCCTCCTTTGTAACAAGTGTGATCTACAAGCTGATCCTTCAGCCGCTTGATCTGACTTACCTTCAGACCATTGTGTTCATTCTGATCATTGCAGCACTGGTGCAGTTCGTAGAAATGTTCCTGAAGAAAAGTATGCCTTCTCTTTACAAAGCACTTGGCGTGTATCTGCCTCTGATCACCACAAACTGCGCAGTTCTTGGTGTGGCTCTTACAAACGTGCAGAAGGATTACAATATTCTGGAAGGCACTGTAAACGGTTTCGCAACAGCATTTGGTTTCTCCATTTCTATTGTGCTGATGGCAGGAATCCGTGAGAAAATTGCCTACAACGATATTCCGGAAGCTTTCCAGGGATTTCCAACCGTTCTTCTGACAGCTGGACTGATGGCGATTGCGTTCTTCGGATTTTCAGGATTAATTTAAGGAGGCGTCGGGATGAATATTAGTGCGATTATAGCAGCAACAATTCTGGTTGCAGCAGTAGGCCTCTTCATCGGTGTTTTTCTTGGAGCAGCCGGAAAAAAATTTGCTGTTGAAATTGATGAGAAGGAAGTTGCCATAAGAGAAGCTCTTCCTGGAAATAACTGTGGTGGCTGCGGATATCCGGGCTGTGATGGTCTGGCAGCAGCAATTGCCAAAGGTGAAGCGCCTGTAAACCGTTGCCCGGTAGGCGGCGAGCCTGTTGGGAAAATAATTGCCGGTATTATGGGACAGGCGGCAGTTGATACTGCCCGTCAGGTAGCTCATGTAAAATGCTCCGGAACCTGTGAAAAAGCGAAAGAAGAGTATATTTATACTGGAGTGGAAGACTGCGAGATGCTTCCTTTCGTGCCAAACGGCGGAGCAAAGACCTGTACATATGGTTGCTGTGGCTTTGGTAGCTGCGTAAAGGTCTGTCCATTTGATGCCATTCATATTGTAGATGGCATTGCAGTAGTAGATAAAGAAGCATGTAAAGCCTGTGGTAAATGTGTTGCCAAATGTCCGAGACATCTGATCGAGCTGATTCCGTACGACCAGAAAGTGGCTGTGGACTGCAGCTCCCATGATAAGGGCAAACAGGTAATGGCTGCCTGTGAGATTGGCTGTATCGGTTGCAAGAAGTGCGAGAAGACCTGTCCGAACGGTGCAATTACCGTGGAAGATTTCTGTGCACATATTGATTATGAGAAGTGTACAGGATGCGGAGCATGTAAGGAGGCCTGTCCGAGAGGGGTTATCCGGGAGGCATAAAATAAAAATGAAAAGCCTGTATTTTCAGACTGTTGGCATAGAATGTAAATTATATGAGAACCAGCAGCTGGAATACAGGCTTTATTCTTGGGGTCAGAGCGTGTTTGAAAAATTATTCCCACAATCTGCACGCCCCACCCCGCGGTATATTTTGCCCGAATTCAGTTGTCGTAGCCCGTTACGGCGCCTTTATTGTGACATACATCTTGCAGAAAACCTTTTTCAAACACGCTCTATTGTGCTATGATATTCTAATCGGGTTTTCCCGGAACGTTTTTATATTTCAATAAACAAAAGAGGAGACATGCATATGATCTGGAAATTACTATGGCTGTTTCTCATCTATTCCTTTGCAGGATGGGTGCTTGAGACAGTCCTTGCTTCCCTGAAACAGAAGAAATTCGCAAACAGAGGTATTATTAATGGACCATTCTGTCTGATCTATGGATTCGGCGGATTCTTCATTACTGCATTTACAAGAGAACTGACGGGCATCTGGCTGTTTCTTGGCTGTGCCATTGTAGCTTCCCTGCTTGAATGGATCGCTGGTCATTTAATTGAGATGTGGTATCACGAAAGATGGTGGGATTACCGCAAGATCAAGTGGAATCTGGACGGCTATGTCAGTGTGCCGACCTCCTGTGTCTGGGGTATTCTTGGTGTATTTGTGATCAAAATCGGAAATGGGCTTTGCATGTCCTTGTATGGCATGCTCCCAGGTCTTATAAGCAGAATTATCATACTGGTTTTGCTGGGTTTTCTGGCAGTGGATGCTATTGCCACACTGACCATCCTTTTTGGGCACAGCAAGAATCCTGAAAGATGGATTGCTGCTGACCGGGATATTGACTCTGTAACAAAGAAGCTTGGGGCAAAAATTGATGATGTTGTAAATCGTCGAATTACCA
>OLQC01000744.1_pt1 | contig 31105 bp, 23 predicted proteins | sample 1672471 | NCBI WGS metagenome assembly OLQC01 (sample SAMEA3136689, study PRJEB25190) | human gut metagenome | biome: human gut; feature: human-associated habitat; material: faeces | place: Austria | collected 2013 | reverse complement strand
CTCGCGTCTGAAGCCGCTCAGACAGCGAGAATTTTTGAAGCAACGCAGATTTCCGCCAGCCAAGAATCAGCTCCCCTCCTGCAGAGTCCGGCGACAGGCAGCACACGCCTCACGGGCTGGCTTTTCAGGGCGGTAGGGTAGTGTGGCTGCTCGGGAGTTGGATGGGCTATCAGCGCTACGCTGGATAGCTGGGAGGAAAGGCTAAGTTTGCAGTAAGTGGCCGAAAAAAATTACCGATGCGAATATCCACTTGACTGGATCTCTTTACCTTGACATCTTCCGTGAGAGTATGCACAATAAAGGTATCATAAATTTGCCGGACAGAGATAAAATATGAAACAAGAGTAATAAACATGCAGAACATTTTCATCGTAGCAGACATGCCAGACCAGACTTGTCTGTTAAGAAGGATGAAACCGCAGGAAAGGAGAAAGCTATGAAAAAGAAGCTTCTGAAAAAATTGATGGTCCTTGCGCTGTCCGCAGTAACTGCCTTCAGTGCGGTACCGGCGGCAACGGTAACAGCAGCAGGTAATCCTTATCCTACAACACAGGATGTGGATCGAGATGGCTTATACGAGATCCCCTGCACACGCTTTGCATGGCAGTGCGTGTATGACAGACAGGGAATCGCATTGCCTTCGTGGGGAAATGCGGTAAGCTGGTGGCAAAATGCTATCAATCAGGGCTATGCAGTAGGAAATGAGCCTGTTCCCGGTTCTATTGCTGTATGGAGCGGAGATTATTACGGACATGTTGCTTATGTAACAGCTAATCTTGGAAACAACAGATTTACGGTAGATGAGGGAGGAAGAACGGACAAAGATCAGACATCCTCTCATGGAGTTGCATATGGATATACACTGACCAATGCAGTCGGAGGAAGGCGCCCTTATGATTCTAACAAGGTGCTGCTTGGCTTTATCTATCCGGGCGTTCGTGTACCGGGCAAGCCATATGTGAGCGTGAATCCGGGAAAAGCGAATCAGACCACAACGTTTTCCTGGAATGCAACAAGCTATGCCAGATATTATGATGTATATGTGTATAAAGCAGGAGAATCCAATCCGACGCAATTTCAGTATGGAGTGAATGGAACAAGCTGGTCCTGCACATTGCCGGCGGGGAATTACAGGGTAGCGGTGGCATCTGTGAATCATGCACAGTATGCATATACATTTTCGGATTCTGTGAATTTCACTGTCCAGGCAGCTCCGGTCACACATACACATAACTATCAGAGAGTAACAGTAAAGGCAACCACCACTGCCAACGGATATACACAGGAGCAGTGCAGCTGCGGAAGTATACAGAATAAACAGATCATCTATTATCCGAAAAAAATACAGCTTTCCAGAACAAGCTATACTTATAATGGAAAAGTAAAAAAGCCAACAGTAAAGGTTACAGACAGCAATAATAAGGTGATCAGTGCAGACAATTATACAGTTACCTATTCTGCCGGAAGAAAATATGTTGGAACTTATCGGGTAACAGTTCGGTTTAAAGGCAATTACTCGGGAACCGTTACAAAAACCTTTAAGATCACCGGAAAAGCTCATAAACACAGCTACAAAAAACAGGTGAAGAAAGCAACTACATCCAGGAACGGATATGTCCAGTATCTTTGCTCCTGCGGTGCGGTGACCGGAAAGAAAACAATCTATTATCCGAAGACAATAAAGCTTTCTGCAACAAGCTATACATACGACGGAAAAGTAAAAACACCGAAGGTAAAAGTGACTGGTGCGAATAATAAAACCATCAGTTCCGGCAATTATAAGGTGTCATATTCCCGTGGAAGAAAAAATGTTGGTACTTATAAGGTAACGGTGAAGTTTAAGGGGAATTACAGCGGAACCGTAACAAAGACCTTTAAGATCAAGGCGAAACCTAAAAACTGGGTTTATGTGGATACGCTTCCCAAGAATATTACTTCCGATAAATATACGATCCAGTATAAACACACCTATCAGAAAACAACCTCCAGCTATGTCAACGATGGTGGTGTTTATGAGTCTGTAAGACCACTGGAGACATCTGCTTCCAGACAGCTGGTGGGCTATTATTACTATCATTTCTGCGGACCGAATACCGGAAAGAATGTAAACTTCGCACAGACGGGATCTTATGTACATTTTGACAGTGTGGCAGCCAGTCAGGTAACCGTAGCTGCTTCCGGCGCAGATGGAGATGACCCGAGTATTACCTATTATCTGCTGAACTGGAACGGGAACGGCAGCCGGGTATGGTGCTCCAGCGGAACTACCTGTAACGGCGCCTACGGAAGCCACGGAGCCAGAGGCCAGGCCTGGTACCGCATGAACCAGTACCAGAACAAAAAACTCCAGACTCAGACCACAACCTCCGAAAGTGATTGGACAACCGGTAAAGACAGCACAGCAGTAAAAACCGTTTACCGTTATAAAGCAAAATAGATCATAGATCAGTCATAAATCACAGTCATAAATCAGAAACTCCCTCATGTATCAGAAAAAACTGATATGTGAGGGAGTTTTTTTGCAGAAGGATATTTGTAGTCTGCGCCGTATCTGGTTGATTGCCATAAAATATTGTGTCGAAATACAGAGAAACAACAGGAAGGAAAAATCTTGGATGAAAGATAAAAATATGATATTCTATAAGTATCTTATAAGACTTATTCTAGCCGTATGGCATTCACAGATGTTTCAGATCTGAAACGGAATTTCCATTTTTTATCAGACAAGGAGAAGATTAATTGAATACGAAATTAAAGGCTTATTTTCCAATGATAAGAACCCGCGAGGAGATTTTGCGGGACATTCAGCAGAACATAAATCTGACAGAGAGATTTTATAGCTGGAAAGAAGAACAGAGAGAGGAATTTATGGATTTCTGTACGGGAGTGAAGGGGGTGAAAATGCTGTATGATGCATTTTTTAAGGAAATTATGAATCCGGAAACAGTACCGGAAAGATTAGAGGATTTTCTTGAAGTATTGCTTCAGAGAAAGGTGAAAATTATCGAAGTTTTACCAGGAGATTCTACAAGACTGGCAGATGAGCAGTCTCTTTTGATCATGGATATTCTGGTACGATTTGATGATGGTTCATATTGTAACGTGGAAGTGCAAAAAATAGGTTACGCTTTTCCTGGGGAAAGATGCGCATGTTATTCTTCTGATCTATTATTAAGGCAATATAAAAATGCCCGAAGTACCAGAAAAGAGAATTTTTCCTATAAGGATATAAAAAGTGTATATACAATTGTACTGATTGATAAAAGTACAGGAGATTTTCATAAATATAAAGATAGATACTGCCATATTTTTCAACAGAGATCAGATACAGGATTGGAACTTAATCTGCTTCAGAAATATGTATTTCTTCCGCTTGACATCTTTCGTGAGAATATGCACAATAAAGGTATCACAGATAAACTGGATGCATGGCTGGCATTTTTGAGTATGGATTCTCCGGAAGTAATCGTGAAATTAATAAAAAAATATCCGGAGTTTACGGTCATGTACGAGCACATATATAATATATGCCGGAATGTGGAAGGGATGATGGAAATGTATTCAGAGGAATTAAAGATTCTTGACAGAAACACAGTGAAGTATATGGTTGATCAGATGCAGGAGCAGATTGATAATCAAAAGGAGAAAATTGCAGCTCAGGAAAAAGAAATTCAGATGTTAAAAAGAAAGCTTGAAGAACAGAAATAAAATATAAGATCAGAAACTCCCTCATATATCAGAAAAAAACTGATATGTGAGGGAGTTTTTTTGCTTAAAAAACGGCTTATTTATTTAGATTATAGTTAGTAAATTTCACAGAGCACAATACTCTGTTTCTATAAAAATACCATAAATTTTTCGGAAATTCAAGGTGCAAGTTCCTGAAAACCGGCTTTTTTATCGTGGTTTTTCGCCATATTTTACGGATAATATAGGGCGCAAATATTGTGGTGTCCGAAAAAGGACACTATTCGCCGTCAGTGTCATCGTCAGAGGATAAAAGACCGGCGGATAAAAACTCTTATTTGTGAACAGACTATAAGATTCAGCATAACAGGAGGAAAGATCAATGAGCAGAAAAGGAGAAAACATTTACAAAAGAAAAGACGGACGATGGGAAGCCAGATATATCAAAGAGCATCGGATAAACGGAAGGATACACTATGGCTACTGTTACGGAAAAACATATCATGAAGCCAGAGATAAGGTCAATCAGGCACGTTATGCGCTGATGAATGATCAGCTTCTGCCCGTGAGAGGAAAACGGAATCGCTTTGCAGATTACTGTAATGAATGGCTGTATCTGAAACGAAGCAGCGTGAAACCATCCACTTTTGTAAAATATACAACGATCCTGGAAAAATATATCAAGCCTGATCTCGGGCAGTATTTTTCCGAGGCTGTTTCAGAAATACTTGTAGAACAATTCAGCTACAGGCTTATCCATGAAAGAGGATTGTCACCAAAAACAGTGCGGGATATCCTTTCCGTGCTGCATTCCATTCTGAATTATACAACAAAGCAGAATCCACTGGCAAAACCGGTGGATATCGTATACCCCAGGCAGGATCGAAAAGAAATGCGTGTGCTGACCTGTGAAGAACAGAAAAGGTTTACGGAATATCTTTTACAGGACATGGATCCGTGTAAATTTGGGGTTTTGCTGGCATTGTTGACAGGATTGCGGATCGGAGAAGTATGTGCTCTGAAATGGGAAGATATTTCTCTGGAAAATAAAGTCATCTTTGTACGTCATACCATGCAGCGCCTGAAAAATCTCAATCCTGCAAGTGAAGAAAGGACCCGGATCATAACCGGGGTTCCTAAAAGTGGAAGGTCGGTAAGGATAATCCCCATGAACCAGGATATTGAAAAGCTCTGTAACAAATGGAGAGCAGATGATCTGGAAGCATATGTTCTGACCGGAAAAGCAGGGTATTTCCTGGAGCCCAGAACCCTGCAGTATCGCATGAGGCAATATACGAAAGATTGTAATCTGAAAAATGTTCATTTCCATACTTTGCGGCATAGTTTTGCGACACGGTGTGTGGAGGCCGGATTTGAGATCCGCAGTCTTTCGGAGATCCTGGGGCACTCCAGCACACGGATCACACTGGAATGTTATGTACATTCATCCATGAATCTGAAACGTAAAAATATGGAAAAACTAAAGATCGCAGATACCGTGGAAAAAGAATTTCCGGGAGCCTGAGTTTTTTTATAAACCGTCAAAAACCGCCGTCAGAGAAGAAAGAACCGTTAAATTTACACGGATCGCAGGGAATCTTTCACAGAGTATTGTGCTCTGCGAAAGAGCAGAAATACCGGCATGGACATGTAATGAGCAGTGCCTGTTTTTGACTGCCATAGCATACAAGAAGGAGGTTTGAAGTATGATACATAATCATTCATCTGGAAAACACCGTCTGTGGAGGAAGGTCCTCTCAGTCTGTATTGCGTTTGCAATGATCTGCAGTGTTTCCATCTCAGCGTTTGCGGTAGAGGCCAGCAGTGAAACAGCCAATGAAAATATTGAAACAGTACAGTCCGGATCCGCAGAGGAAGCAGAAGAGCTGACAGCCACAGAAGCGGAAAATGATCAGTCGGTGGATGAATTACAACCGGAAGAACCTGCGGTGACAACCGGAGATGAAAATACAGAGGAACCGACAGATGTTATCGAAGCTCCATCTGAGGATCCGGAGCAGCCGGAAGAGCCATCCGTAGAGCCTGGCGAAGAGCCAATCCAGCCAGCAGATCCGACCGTGACCGAACAGCCGGAGGAGCCGACCGTGACCGAACAGCCCGAAGAACCAGCTGCGACACCGGCGGGAGATGCAGATGCATCGGTAGATGAGGTGCAGGATGTGGAGCTGGAAGCGCAGGCGGATGCACAGACAGTACAGGATATAGAGCAGAAGCAAGATCCGGTAGCGGTGCAGGAACGAAGGGGTAGTTATAACAACTATACCGGAATAGCAGCTATCTATTATCTGGCTACACCAGATGGCATTCCGGAAAGTAATGATACCCAATATTGGGCACCAGAATCAGACAAGAGCAAATTATTTGGAAGAATTAATACTAAGGGGGCAAAATGGGAAAAGGTTGATAACAAGGATAAAAATATTAGGGAAAATGTGAGCAATCATGTTAGTACATGGCCAGATGAAACTGCAGAATCTTCATGGATTGTAAAAAGAAGCGATTCAAGTGGAAATGTGGATGGAAAAACATATTTTAATTATATTTTGGATTCTATTTGGAAAGATTATAAAGGTAATCTGGAAAAGAAATTGGGAATAACAGGTTTAAAAAAAGAAGATGTGACAGAAATTACATTAAAACCATTCAAAATTTCAAGAGATAACAGCAAAACATCAGTGCAGAATTATCATATTGACTGTACGATTGATATTGTATGTAAAAAAACTTTTACTGCAAAATTCTGGATTAAAAGTCCGGAGGCGTCAGGATATGATCTGTCCGATGCAAAAGATTATATAAGAGGAAGAAATGTTGAAACAACAGAAAAAGCTACAATAGGCAGTAAAAAAGTTATCAATGGAATAACATATGTTCTGGATGGTTGGTATCCGGAAAATGCTGGCGGAGGAGCATGTGGAGATCAGAAAATTACAACCTGGCCATATCTTCCAAAAAATACAGAGTTGGCAGATGGTACCGTAAACTTCTATGCCCACTACACACCGCTTTATACGTCAGTAGATATCAAAAAAAGTGTAACCGGAAATATGGGAGATAAGGGTAAAAAGTTCAACTTTACAGTTTCTGTAATAAATGGAAGAAATACTAATCTTCCATTTAAAATCGGTGAGATACAGTATGAAAAGCCAACGACAATTACACTGTCAGATGACCAGACAACAACACTGAAACAGGTTCCAGTTGGAGCAACCGTAACGATCACAGAAGACGATTATAGCAACGATAGATATACGCCTTCCTATGCAATAGACGGTAAGCCTTCTGGTACGAATAATAGAGAGGCGAAAATAACATCTATTTCAAAAAGGGATAATGATGTTCCTCACGAAGTTATCTTCACCAACAATAAAGATGCAATCCCGGACACTGGGCTGGATCTCAATACAACACCATACATTCTGGCATTATGTATCGTAGCTGCCGGAGCAGGTGTGCTGTTATTCAGGCGCAGGAAGCGTTGGAGTTGAAGGCGGTTGTGATGAAGAAGAAACGGTCAGGAAAAAAAGGAAGCTGTAATGCTGGAGCAGAGCGGTTTCCGCAGACAGAGGCGTTAAATCATGAGCACGAAAAGCTGAAGGAGTGGTTCCGGACGGTCAGGTTTCGGAAGGTGCTGTTTGGCGGAGTGGATGAAATTCATCTCTGGAAAAAGCTGGAAGAGCTGAATCAGATTTATGAAACATCCTTAAGCACAGAACGTGCACGGTACGATGCACTGATCGCTGACCATCAGAAAAGCTGTGATGCCATGATTCGCAAATATAAGGAACTTGCTGAAAGAGGGACTACCGGACAGGATACAAATGTCTGATCTGTTCACAGGATATAGTTCCAGAGAAGAGGTGCGGAGGTGATGCGTGCTGAAAAAGATCAAACCTGTTCTCAGACAATCCGGAAAAGAAGATATTCTACAGAAATAAAGGAAGGCTACATCCGTCTTTTCTGGCGGATCGTGTTGATCGTGGCCGTTGGCTGGCTGCTGTTTACACAGGTTTTTCTTATAGGCCAGGCACCGGATAATGAAATGTTCCCGGCAGTGGAGGCCGGAGATCTTCTCATCGGTTATCGGCTGGAACAGAATCTTGAAAAAGAAGATGTTGTCGTGTATGAAGCCGGCGGCAAAACTCATGTAGGGCGTATCCTGGGATGCGAAACCGATGTGATCACAATGGATGACACAGGAACGCTTCTCGTAAACGGAACAGCCCAGACAGGAGAAATTGCATTTCCTACATATGCAAAGGAAGGGATCACATATCCCTATACAGTTCCGGAAGGCAGTGTATTTATCCTGGGAGATTACCGAACCCATGCAAAAGACAGCCGTGAATTCGGCCCCATCTCCACGGAGGATGTAAAAGCAAAAGTGATCACTATACTTCGAAGAAGGGAACTGTAAAAAATTAACTGTTCTCCCATTTCTGAGAGAACATAACAACAAATGTATAAGCTGCTTTTTATGAGCTTATAAATAAATTTATATTTCTAGGAGGATTTTCTTATGAAAAAGACAAAGAAACTGTTAGCATGTTTGATCGCAGCAGCCACCATGTTTACCATGGGAAGTACGGCGTTTGCGGAAGAGACAGTCAACAAAGCACAGACGCCTGTAGAAGGTAAAGTTCAGTTTACTAAAGAATATAAGCTGATCGGTGAAGGAAGCTCACCTGCAGAAACATTTAATTTTACTATTGAGAATGCAGGAGTTACAGATGCAGCAGAGAAGGTAAATGTAAAGAATATGCCAACACCAACAGCTGGATCTGTTTCTTATACAAAAGAAGATGGTGCTACTATAGACGGTAACAAGAAGACTGTTGATGTAACTCTTCCAGCTTACGAAAGTGTTGGAGTTTATACTTACACAATTAAAGAGACAGCAGGAACTACAGCAGGTGTAGACTACGATACAGATTCTGTAACAATGAAAGTCACTGTAGTAAATGGTGAGACATTAGGAACATTTAAAGTAGAGTCTGTTTCCTTTGCAAAAAATAAAAACAAACTTGCAAATGATGAAGCTGCATTTAATAACACTTATACAGCTAATAAATTAGAGGTATCTAAACAGGTAACAGGTAATCTTGGTGACAAGTCTAAATATTTCGATTTTACAATTACTTTAACAGGAAAAGATGAAAAAACAGCATATGATAAAAATGGTTATACAGTATCAGGCGGTTCATATGATGAAAATCCAACATTTATCAAAGTTGGTGCAACAACAACATTTAAACTGAAACATAATGATACAATCACTATCGCAAATCTGCCAAAAGATGTTACTTACACAGTAACAGAGACTGCAGTTGATAAATATAAAACAACGGTAAATGGAACAGATGGTAATAAAGCAGAGGGAACAACTACTGCAGTCAAAGCAACTCAGGCATTTGTAAACAGCAAAGGTGGCAACATCGACACCGGCATCAACCTTACAACCCTCCCATACATCCTCGTATTCGCAGGCGTGATCGTAATCGCAGGTGCAGCATTCATCACCAGAAGACGTAAATACGAAGACTAATGATCATCCAGGCAGCAGAGAGGAGGCAGTATGAACGCATCTAAGTTTTTTCTGAAAGCAGCCAACTCTCTGGTTACTGCCATTGTAGCATTGTTTCTGATCCTGGCGGCGGCGTATTCCGGGTATGCACTCTGGGATAACGCACAGGTCTATGGCGCTGTGGACGACATCCAGTCCCAGCTCTTAAAACTGAAACCCGACCCGGAACAGAAAGACGGAGGCACTTCTTTTGAAGAGCTCCGCAAGATCAATCCGGATGTCTGTGGATGGATCACACTGGACCACACAAAGATCGACTATCCGATCCTTCAGGGAGAAGATAACCTGACTTACATCAACACCGATGTATACGGTGATTTTGCTTTGTCAGGAAGCATCTTTCTGGATTCCGGCTGTGACAGAAATTTTCGGGGGAAATATTCTCTTCTGTATGGTCATCACATGGCAGAGCATAAGATGTTCGGAGATCTGGATCTTTACAGAAAAAAGAAATTTTTCAACAAAAACACCACAGGTACGTTGATTTTGCCTGACCGTTCCTGCAAGCTGGAAATTTTTGCATGTATGCAGGTTTCCGCATCTGAGGATTCTATTTTTGCAACGGGAAAATGGCAGGCGGACACCAGCGGACTTGTGGATTTTGTCAGAAAAAACGCGGAACATGTCCATCAGCAGACAATGGATAACATTGGAAAGTCCGAAGATTTTTCCCAGATACTGGCAATGTCAACCTGCTCTTCGGAATTTACAGATGCAAGAACAGTTCTTCTGGCGGTAATGAAACCTTATTCGCCGGAGACGTAAGGAGGGGATGAAGACGAATATACGAAAATTTCCGGCAGTGCTCCTGCTTGCGGTTCTGTGCCTGACAGTTTTTCCGATTTCAGCTATGGCAGCTGGAGTTGCGGAAGTAAAGATTCCTGTCAGCGTGGAATTGTCAGGTGAGAAGCCATCTCCGGACGAAACTTATACGATCATTCTTCAGGGTGAGGACGAAGCACCCATGCCGGAAGAAAATACGATCACGGTCACAGGTGCGGGGAAAGCAGAATTTCCTGCAGTGGAATATTCTGTTCCTGGCGTATACACTTACAGCGTTTCCCAGCAGCCTGGAAAGCTGGAAAACGGACATTATGACAATACCGTTTATTATGTGAAAGTAACAGTAACGAACGGAGAGTCCGGTGATCTGGAAGCAGTTGTGGCTGCACATACCGATGCACAGATGAACAGCGAGAAACAGGATATCGGCTTTGTGAATTCCTACGATCCTGTGGATACGCCGACACCTGCACCGGAAAATACACCGACACCACTTCCGGAAAAAACTCCGACTGCAATGCCGACCAGAACTCCGGCAGCGACCATAACGAACACGCCGGTAAAACCTGACAGCAATCCGCCTGCTTCCGGAACTTCTTCCTATACAGGAAATACAGGTTCCAGTCATGTAAAAGCTATGCCAAAAACAGGAGATAACACAAACCTCGCAAAATGGATCGCAGTGATCTGCGTTTCCGGATGCGTGGTATTACTGGCAGCAGTATTTGTCAGAAGAAAAAAGAAAACGGATAAATAACAGGATCCGGACAGCGGTGCGGCAGGAAAAATTTCTACCGCATCGCTTTTTTTGACGAAATGTGAGGGACAGAGGATGGCAAACGGACTTAAACTGGAAGGTCAGAGATTTGGTCATCTGACGGTACTGAAAAAACTGGATGAGCGGGAAAACAGATATGTTGTATGGCTGTGCAGATGTGATTGTGGAAATGAGATAAAAGTAAATACCAGACATCTGATGCGTGGGACTGTAAAGGACTGTGGATGTATTCCGCAAAACAGTTCTAGGAGAGGCCCGGTGGCAGAAGACCTTACAGGCCGGCGTTTCGGGAAACTTGTGGCAGTAAAAAAACTGGAAAGTAAAAACGGCAGGACCAGGTGGGAATGCCGCTGTGACTGCGGGAATATGCATATTTCCACTGCACACAGCCTGAAAGCCGGAAAATGTACCAGCTGCGGCTGCGGCCATTATGTCAGAGGTCGCGGGATCACCGACATCAGCGGACAGCGTTTCGGGCGGCTGACTGCTCTCTATCATACAGATAAAAGGAGCAAAAAGGGCTCTGTGTTCTGGCATTGTCGGTGTGACTGCGGAAATGAAGTGGATGTGACAGAGGATGGCCTTCTTCATGGTAATTACAGAAGCTGTGGCTGTCTGAGACAGGAGATATGGAAGGAGCTTCCCGGGCAGCTGCATATGGTAGATGGAACCTGTGTGGAGATGCTGGAAAAAAGAAAGCACCGCAGTGATAATACCAGCGGATTCCGTGGCGTCTATCAGCTGCGGAATGGAAAATACCGTGCTACCATCGGATTCAAGGGGAAACGATTTTATATCGGAACTTTTGTGGATTATCAGGATGCGGTCCAGGCGCGCCAGGAAGCGGAAAATACTATCCACGAGGGCTTTGTCCGTGCCTGGTACAGTTGGAACCGGCAGGCAGAAAAAGATCCCGGCTGGGCCAGAAATAATCCCCTGGTATACGAGATCCAACGGATCAACGGAGAGTTTCAGGTGACAACGAATATGAAAGAAAAAGAACTGCTGAAGTAAACTGAATATTCTTGCATAAGCTGTCGCATTAATGTGCTACAGCTTATTTTTTTGAAAAATACCGATAAAAATGTGGACAAAACCGAAAATAATGGTTAATATATACACATGCCTAAAAATCAAAAAATGAAAATTATACGAAATATATAATATAAACCCGGAATGGATAAAAAATATATAGACATATTTACAAATCGACATCGCGGATATCAATACCGGAAAAAGTGGTGAAATAACGGGAGGAAGAGAATATGCTGAAATTTTTTAAAGGAAAAGATAAAGGAAATTTAATTTATGCACCCTGTAAGGGTAGAGTGGTTCCCCTTGCGGAGGTTCCGGATCCGGTCTTTGCGGATAAGGTACTGGGTGACGGTTTTGCCGTGATCCCGGCAGACGGCAGGATATATGCTCCGGCAGACGGTGAGGTGGCAATGGTATTTGATACTCTTCATGCTGTTACGCTGACAAGTACTCAGGGAGCAGAAATACTGATACATATCGGACTGGATACAGTCACACTTAAGGGCGAACCCTTTAAAGCGCATGTTGCAGCAGGTGACAAGGTTAAAAAGGGTGATCTTCTGATAGAGGCTGATCTGGACAAAATCGAGAAAGCCGGTTTAAATACAATTATCCCGGTTCTGATCTGCAATACAGATGATTACGGAAAGATAAGCCTCCAGAAGGAGGGGGATGTTTCGACAGAAGAAGCAGTCCTCAAGCTTTCATGATCATCTTCATGCAGCTGACAGGCTTATAACAGCCCGGAGATAGTAGCAATTTTCGGGGTGTTATAACCGGAGTGATCCGGTCAAATATATTTATTTTAAGGGAGGGGAAATATATGAAATTTCTTCAAAAACTGGGAAAAGCGTTAATGCTTCCAGTGGCAGTACTGCCAATCTGTGGTATCCTCATGGGTATCGGATACTGGTTATGTCCAGCAACCATGCAGGGAGGAGACATTCACGGCGCAGCCAATCTGATCGGTCTGTTTCTGGTTAAGGCAGGCGGAGCTCTGATCGACAACATGGCAATCCTTTTTGCTATCGGTGTTGGTGTCGGTATGTCAGAAAAGAATGACGGAACCGGCGGAATCGCTGCACTTGCATCCTGGCTGATGCTCACAACACTTCTTTCTACAGGATTTGTTACAACCATCATGCCATCAATCGCTGACAATGCAACAAAAACTCTTGCATTTGACAAAATTGCGAATCCTTTTATCGGAATCCTTGCCGGTATCATCGGATCTACATGCTATAACAAATTCAAGGGCACCAAGCTTCCTGACTGGCTGTCATTCTTTAGCGGCAAGCGCTGCGTAGCGATCATCGCAGGAGTGGTTTCCATTATCGTATCTGCTGTATTACTGTTTGTATGGCCATTACTTTTCAGTGCACTTGTAGCATTAGGAAAAGCAATCGCAGGTATGGATATTGTAGGTGCAGGTATCTATGCATTCCTGAACCGTCTGCTGATCCCTACCGGATTACATCACGCACTGAACAATGTATTCTGGTTTGACACTATCGGACTTGGTGATCTTCAGCACTTCTGGGCAGGTGAAACCTCTGCAGATGTATCCTGGAGCCTTGGAATGTACATGTCCGGATTCTTCCCATGTATGATGTTTGGTATTCCTGGTGCAGCACTTGCAATGGTAAGATGTGCGAAACCTGCAAAGAAAAAAGTTGCCATCGGTCTTGTTGCTTCCGCAGCAATCTGTGCATTTATCTGTGGTGTAACTGAGCCGTTCGAGTTTGGATTTATGTTCCTTGCTCCTGGCCTTTATGTAATCTATGCATTACTTTACGGTATCTTTACCATGATCACAGTTGCCCTTGGATTCCGTGCAGGCTTCAGCTTCTCTGCTGGTGCGATGGATTTACTTTTCTCATCCTCACTTCCGGCAGCACAGAAGACATGGCTCATCCTTCCTCTTGGAATTGCAGCATTCATCGTATTCTATGTTGTATTCCTTTTTGCCATCAAGAAATTTGATCTGAAGACTCCGGGAAGAGAAGACGATGACGATCTTGAGGCAGAGAAGAATATCGAGCTTGCAAATGATGATTATACTGCTATTGCTGCGAAGATCCTCGAAGGCTGTGGCGGAAAAGAGAACATCACAAGCATCGATAACTGCATCACAAGACTGAGACTTGAGGTTAAGGATATTACAGCTGTAAATGATAAGGTGATCAAATCTGCAGGTGTTGCAGGCGTGATCAAACCTGGAAAAACTTCTGTACAGGTTATCATCGGAACCAAGGTTCAGTTTGTTGCAGATGCATTTTCTGAGCTTTGTAAATAATGACTTTTTTGGAGTCAGGTATTTGTTAAAATAATTATGGGGGCAGCAGCAGAACTGTGAAAATGGTTCTGCTGCTGTTTTTTGTATACCTTATATTGACCGATACTTTCAAAAAGCGTACAATGTTACTTCGATAAAAGGCAACGGGTCAGTGCGTTTACGATTGCAATATTTCTACAGGGGGGAATGAAGTTAATGAAATCCTTCGTATTTCATAAAAAATATCTTTTAGCCGGCATATATATTATTTTTGTTCTGTTTACCTGCTGTAATTCCCGATTTTATCATACACCGCTGGCAAAAATATGTTCCGTAACAGAAAAACAGACTCTGAGCAGAGAAGGAACCAGAGGCTCAAAAGAATATTACTATACTCAGAATATTACAGCACGGATATTAAACGGTTCGCATAAAGGGGAAAAAATAACGGTCTCTAATGAATATACATCTTCTCAGGTTCAGACTAAGAAATATCATAAAGGAGACACCGTTCTTTTAAGCGGTTCAAAGGAAAGCCCCGGAAAAACGATACGTTCTGTAAAAAGGGATGGGTATCTGGCCTTACTGGCAGGAGGATTATTTTTTCTTCTGATCTGCATTACAGGAAAGCAGGGATTTTACACGATCATATCACTGATACTGAATATAGTCATATTTGCGTATGGATTTCAGGCTTTTACAGCGGGGAAAAATATTTTAAATATCTGTAATGTCATCGCAGTTCTTTTTTCACTGACTACATTGATCTGCTTAAATGGAATTCACAGAAAAACATTTTCCTCAGTTCTTTCAACACTGTGTGTTCTGTTTCTGATCATGGCATTGTTTGAATTTTCTATTTATATGTACGGAGATCTGGATTATTCCAATCTGGAATACCTTGGAAGTACAGGCAATTCAGCAGATATATTCTGGGCAGATATTATGCTGACAGGACTTGGTGCAATTATGGATGTGACGGTGACGATCAGCGCAGCAGTAGGAGAGATCGTGCGGAAAAATCCATCGGTTTCTCTGAGAAGACTGATACATTCCGGTCGTGAAATCGGATATGATATTATGGGAACCATGATAAATGTACTGCTGTTTGTTCTGGCAAGCGGCATGATTCCCATGTTCATACTTAAGATGAATAATGATATAAGCTTTGTAACGATCGTGAGATACCACATTCCATATGATATCTGTCGTTTTCTGATAGAAAGCATTGGAATTGTACTGGCAATACCGGTATCCGTTTTTATTGCTTCAGCGATTATGAAAATACCATCATGGAAAAGGAGTGGCAGAAAATGATCATTTTTCTTACATTGGTCTTGATTATGTTGATGGTCCTGATCGGTGGTGAACGTGGAGCCATGTCAATTATGACACTGGCGGGGAATATTGTAATTTTGTTTTTTTCAATTATGCTGATGTCTGCCGGATTTCCTGTGTTGCTCCTGATACTGGCGGCAGGAGCAGGTGTCTGCTATATTTCCCTGTTTTATCAGAACGGAAATAATCCAAAGACGCGGGCGGCTTTTCTGGCTACACTGCTGGTAATGTTACTTTTGTTTGTTCCGATTTATATTATCACATGGAGATCAGGAAGTTACGGGTTAAATGAGCTGCAGATTTCAGAAGATGATTTTATGTATTATTACAGTACGGATCTTCATATCAACATGCTTCATGTAGGAATATTTGTAACTGTTTTCAGTACTCTTGGAGCTGTTATCGATACGGCATTATCCGTAACCTCCTCTGTATATGAAGTCTGGACCCATAAAAACAGTCTGACAGCGAAGGAGCTTACAGCTTCCGGCTATCAGGTCGGAAAAGAAATCATAGGTACAACAGTAAATACACTGCTGTTTGCTTATCTTGGGGGAACTATTCTGTTATTTTCATACATTCAGACACAGCAATATACCCTGGAAATTATTCTTAATTCCCAGTTCCTTTTTCAGGATGTTGCGGTTATGTTATTTGGTGCGGTGGCATGTCTTATTACCGTCCCGGTGTCGATCAGATGCATCATCCGGCAGATTCACCGTACTGGTCCAGAAGAAAAACAGTCAGATCTGTGATGGTAAATGTGAAGAAAGTGTGAAATTAGCACTCACCTCTTGACAGTGCTAATAATGCGTGTTATAGTACATACAGAACAAAGGAAGAGAGAAAAAAGAAATCTTCCGGAGAAAGTTCTTACAGAATTAGCAGATGTTTTCAGAAACAGTAAATTAAAAACGCCTGCGCAGCACGCAGCGAATATAGATCAGGAGGAATGAGTTATGTTAATGCCAAGTATTTTCGGAGAAGATTTATTTGATGATTTTATGGGATATCCGACAGGCCGTCAGGCAGCTGCCAATGCTTATCCTCAGGTGAAGGATATGATGAAGACAGATATCCGTGATGTAGATGGCAATTATGAACTGGAGATCGATCTTCCGGGATTTAAGAAAGAGGATGTGAAGATCCAGCTGAAGAATGGTTATCTGAACATTCAGGCAACCAGAGAAGAGAAGAAGGACGAGAAGGATGATAAAGGTAAATATGTTCGCAGAGAACGTTATACAGGAACCTGCAACAGAAGCTTTTATGTAGGCTCGAGCATTAAGCATGAAGATATCCATGCGAAATATGAGAACGGAATCCTTCATGTAACCTTCCCGAAGGAAGAGACCAAGAAAGAAGCAGAAGAGAAGAAATTTGTTTCTATTGATTGATCGGCATTTACTTTGAAGCCAATATCCGGAACAACCCAAACGGATATTGCAGAGATAACCAGATAATGGCTGGTTGACCGAATGCGGATGATTTTATCCGCCTGACTTAAAACTCCAAATTGCACATTGCATTTGTTTATATAAATGAATATAACCCCCTTTTTTTCCACCCCTCTGTCAATGCCCGGCAGAGGGGTTCTTTATGTTTCAGCCTGAAGTACAGAGGTGAATTCTGATTAACTTTACACTACATCCTCACTCTGTTATACTTGGAACAGGTAAACAGCGGAAATTCGGCAATACTATAAAATTGGGGAAAGAGTTTTCACAGAGGTGAATATATGGGAGATAAGATCAAGGTTATCATGGACTGTGATCCCGGAATCGATGACGGGATCGCACTGGCATATGCGGCAGCACATCAGGATGAACTGGAGCTGCTTGCAGTGACGACATCTGCAGGAAGTACCAGGATAGAAAGAGTGACCAAAAATGCACTGGAGCTGGTGGATTTTTACGGACTGAAGGTTCCGGTGGCAGGAGGCCAGGACCGTCCTCTTGTGAAAGCGGCAATTTATGCGGAAGAATTCCACGGAGAGACAGGGCTTGGCCATTGCGTACTGCCGGAAGCAAAATCAGAGGCTGCTTCTGATAATGCAGTGCTTTTTATCCGTGACATTCTGAATGCCATTCCGGAGGGCGAGCAGGTAGTAATGATCGAAACTGCACCAATGACTAATCTTGCACTTCTGTTGAAGGTTTTTCCTGAAATAAAGAATAAGATCAGAAAAATCGTATTTACAGGCGGCGCAGCAAAAGGCGGAAACATCACACCGGCAGCGGAATTCAACATCTACGCAGATCCGGAGGCGGCAAAGATCGTATTCGATTCCGGAATCCCACTGATCATGTGTGGACTGGATGCTACCCTGAAATGTAATCTCACCAGAAACCAGATCATGAAGCTGTGCCAGTCCGGTGATCCGGCAGCCAGAGCCTGTGGAGATATGGCTGGCTACGTACTTGAAAATTTTTCCAAATATCGCTGCGTTGCAAGTATCCATGCTGCTGTACCGTTTATGTATCTCATCCATCCGGAGTTCTTTAAAACAGAAAAAGTATTCCTGGATGTGGATTGTTCAGACGGTGCCGGACGGGGTGCCACATTATGCGATTTCCGCTGGTGGCTACACGAAGAAGACGAAATGAAAGATATGATTCTGACAGATGCAGATACAGAAAGCTTCCAGCAGGAGCTGTTTGAAGCGATTTATTCTGTGTCCGAATACAAAAATATGAAATAGCCGGACAACGATCCGGAAACAGCTGCATTTATGAAGCAGCTGAGCAGTCAGATAAGAGGACAGAAAACCCATGAACTATATTGTATTTGACCTGGAATGGAACCAGAATCCTGATGGAAGAAGACATCCGGATAGTCGGCTCCCGTTTGAGATCATAGAGATCGGGGCAGTAAAATTAAATGAAAAAAGAGAGATCGTTGATACCTTTCAGTGCCTGATCAAGCCCAAAGTGTACCACTGGATCCACGACAGTATCCATGAAGTGATCCACGTGGATTATCATGAACTGGAAAAAGGCATCCCTTTTCCAAGGGCGATCCGTAGATTTCTGGAATGGTGCGGGGAGGAGTATCGCTTTTTTACCTGGGGAGACCAGGATGTGATGGAACTTCAGCGCAATATGAAATACTATAATCTTCTGAAGCTGATGCCAGGGCCGGTGCATTACTACGATGTGCAGAAACTTTTCAGCATAAAATTCGAGGATGGAATATCCAGGCGTTCCCTGGAATATGCTACAGACTACCTGCAGCTTCCCAAAAACCGGGATTTTCACCGGGCACTGGCAGATGCCAGCTATACTGCCAGGATACTCCTGGAGATCGATGAAGCCTGCATGATCCGCCATCCGTCCCTGGATGTATATCAGAATCCAAAATCCAGAGACAGCGAGATCTATATTTCCTATACAGACCATGACAAGTTTGTGTCCAGGGAATTTGTATCAAAGGAGCGTCTGATGAAGGATCGTACCATGGTAAGTACCATGTGTCCTATTTGCAGATGCCCTGCCAAGAGGAAGATCCGCTGGTTCAGTACCAACAATTCCAAGGTGTATTACAGCCTTGCCCTTTGCCATGAGCATGGACCTGTTGCCGGAAAGATCCGGATCCGAAAAACCGATGAGGGAAAATATTTCGGGGTGAAGACCCTGAGAGCAGAAGATACAGAAGCGGCGGATGAGATCCGTGAAAAGCACGAATCTCTCCGCCGCAGGAAAATGTTACGAAGCCAGGAGAAGAGCTGATACGATGTTTCGTTCGTATTGCATTCCCCATCCGACCATTTGTTTCTTATAATAATATTTGCTTTTCAGACGCAGTGGGCCGACAGCATTCTGAAGAACGGCCTGGCGTTTGTTAAGCTGTGATTTTTTGATACCTTTTGGAAGAGTCACATAAACCTTTGTCTGATAATAAAACGGATAGGTGTTTCCGTTATTCTTAAGGATATATTTGTCACAAGGGAGTACCTTAAACGGGACTGGCTCCATGGACACCTTCATATCCACCTTTTCAAAATTTTCAAAACCATAATTAAAAAGAGAAGCGGTATCGCTGTAAGCATTTGCCGCGGAAGTAGAATTCAGGATCACGGCTACCAGCGTTATATTTCCTCGTTTGCAGTAGGTGACAAGTGTGTTGCCGGATGCATCCGTGTAGCCTGTTTTTCCGCCACGGACGCCTTCATAATAATATTCGCCGTTTTTCATCATCTTGTGATGATTGAGCAGCTGGCGGGCTTCCGCAAATTTATTGGTAGGCGGGATTTCGTAATAACGTTTGGTGCAGTATCGCCGGAAAAGAGGATTCAGCCAGGCGGATTTGGCGATCTTTGCCATGTCGGAGGCTGTGGTGTAATGATTCTCATCCGGAAGACCGTTGGGATTGTTAAAGTGTGTGTTCTTGCAGCCAAAAAGCTTGGCGCGCCAGTTCATGAGTTCTGCGAATTTCTTTACAGAGCCGGAAACTTCTTCCGCAACGGCGACAGACATTTCATTAGCGGACTGGAGCATGACAGCCATCAGGGCCTGATCCCTGGTGAATTCTTCACCGGGAGCAGCATAAATACTGGAATCTCCGGCAGTTACACTGGTGGAAGCGTTCTCAGATACGGTAATGTTTGTCTTAGCGTTCAGATTTTCGCAGGCAAGCAGTGTAGTCAGGATCTTCGTGATGCTGGCAGGGTAGAGCTGTGTGTCCGCATTTTTGGAATAAAGAACGGCTTCTGTATTTACGTCCATAAGGACTGCAGCCTGTGCTTCGATGCCGGGACCTTTGGGCCACCCGTCAATGGAATCGGTGTCGGCAGCCTGTGAATAATAGCTGGAGTGAGCAGGCGTGACTGCTGCGGCCTGACCATCAGGAACCGGTGTGGCAGTGACGATAGGATCACCATATTCATCATATCCATAGGCAGCCGCCGCGCAGGGAGCTGCGCCTGTGAGCAGGATCCCTATGCCGAGAATGCCTGCAAAGATCCGGCGCAAGGATTGTTTTTTCATATTTTTCATAACAAGATACCTTTCAGTGATAAATCCGGGCGAGAAGGTTATTATTCATTTGAGAATCAGTAACCGAAAAAATCTTGCCCGTTTTGTGATGAGGTGCAGTATTTCATTAATTATAGCATTGTATTAATGAAACGCTGTATTTTTGCCCTCAAGATTCTGTAGTAGTATACCACTTTCCTCCCGGAAAAACCACTTGCAGTCTGTGAAAATTCCATTAAGAAGAAGTGAACATACATATAATAAGAAAAAATCCATGAAAACACTTGACATATGGATTTTCCCCAACCTATAATAGACAGCGTATATAGAAAAAGCTGTGATGGAGACAGTAGGCCATATGGAAAGCTTGCAGCGAACTGGGGATGGTGGGAGCCCGGGACGAGTAAATATGGCGGAATATCACTCCTGAGCTTCAGTTCCGAAGTTGTCCGGCAACAGCCGGAAGAATATCTGATATACAGATGATCATTAAGTAAGAACTGACGGATTTCCTCCGTTACAGGGAACATATATCGGCAGATACAAAGAATTGTCCGCCATGAACAGACATGGAACAACAGCCCGCGCCATAACACAGAGCATAAGAACACAGCAGAAGACGCAGGGATCCGGACACAGGCCCGTATAATGTAACAGGTGGTACAGCGAATCAGACTTCGTCCTTTTACAGGATGGGGTCTTTTTTTATAAGTGCCCGAAGCATTGGCACGAACAGGTATCTGTGAAGAAACAATCCGCTGTGGCCTTACAGATGAGGCAGCAGCCAGTAATCAGACACAGGAGGTAAATATTGTGTATCGTAAAGTTGACACGAATCTGAATTTTGTTGACCGTGAAAAAGAAGTCGAGAAATTCTGGAAAGACAACAAGATTTTCGAAAAGAGTATGGACAGCCGTAAAGAGGGCGAGACATACACATTCTATGACGGACCGCCTACCGCAAATGGTAAGCCACATATCGGACACGTTCTGACACGAGTTATCAAGGATATGATCCCGAGATACCGTACAATGAAGGGGTACATGGTTCCGAGAAAAGCAGGATGGGATACTCACGGACTTCCGGTTGAGCTTGAGGTTGAGAAGAAGCTTGGCCTTGACGGCAAGGAGCAGATCGAGGAGTACGGAATGGAGCCGTTCATCCAGCAGTGTAAGGAGAGCGTATGGAAATACAAGGGAATGTGGGAGGATTTCTCATCTACCGTTGGTTTCTGGGCTGACATGGAGCATCCGTATGTAACATACGACAACAATTTCATCGAGTCCGAGTGGTGGGCGCTGAAAGAGATCTGGGAAAAAGGTCTTCTTTATAAAGGCTTTAAGATCGTTCCTTATTGCCCACGCTGCGGAACCCCTCTTTCCGCACAGGAGGTTTCTCAGGGCTACAAGACTGTTAAAGAGCGCTCTGCGATCGTACGTTTCAAGGTTGTTGGTGAGGACGCATACTTCCTGGCATGGACAACAACACCATGGACACTTCCGTCCAACGTTGCACTTTGTGTAAATCCGGATGAGATCTACTGTAAGGTAAAAGCAGCAGATGGCTATACCTACTACATGGCAGAAGCACTTCTGGACAAGGTTCTCGGCAAGCTTGCAAAGGATGATGAGCCTGCATATGAGATCCTTGAGAAATATAAAGGAACAGACCTTGAGCGCAGAGAATATGAGCCGCTTTTTGCATGTGCAGGAGAGGCAGCAGCAAAACAGCACAAAAAAGCTCATTTCGTAACCTGTGACAACTACGTTACCATGAGTGATGGTACCGGTATCGTTCATATCGCACCTGCATTTGGTGAGGATGACAGCCGTGTCGGACGTGAGTATGACCTTCCGTTCGTACAGTTCGTAGACGGACAGGGTAACATGACCAAAGAGACACCATACGCAGGTGTATTCGTAAAGAAAGCGGACCCGATGGTCCTCACAGACCTTGACAAAGAGGGCAAGCTTTTTGATGCACCGAAATTCGAGCATGATTATCCGCACTGCTGGAGATGTGACACACCGCTTATCTACTATGCACGTGAGTCCTGGTTCATCAAGATGACTGCAGTAAAGGATGATCTGATCCGTAACAACAATACTATCAACTGGATTCCGGAGAGCATCGGTAAGGGACGTTTCGGTGACTGGCTTGAGAACGTTCAGGACTGGGGTATTTCCAGAAACCGTTACTGGGGAACACCACTGAATATCTGGCAGTGTGAGTGCGGACATATGGAATCCGTAGGAAGCCGCCAGGATCTCTATGAGAAGAGTGGTGACGAGCGTGCGAAGACCATCGAGCTTCACCGTCCATACATTGATGATATCACCATGAAGTGTCCGGACTGCGGCAAGACCATGCACCGTGTACCGGAGGTAATCGACTGCTGGTTTGATTCCGGAGCAATGCCTTTTGCACAGCATCATTATCCATTTGAGAATAAAGACCTGTTCGAGCAGCAGTTCCCGGCAGACTTCATCTCCGAGGCTGTTGACCAGACAAGAGGATGGTTCTACTCCCTTCTTGCTGAGTCCACACTGCTTTTCAATAAGGCTCCGTATAAGAATGTAATCGTTCTGGGACATGTACAGGATGAGAACGGACAGAAGATGAGTAAGTCCAAGGGAAATGCAGTAGATCCGTTTGATGCACTGAACAAATACGGCGCAGATGCGATCCGCTGGTATTTCTACATCAACAGTGCTCCATGGCTTCCGAACCGTTTCCATGGCAAGGCAGTTGTAGAGGGACAGAGAAAGTTCATGAGCACTCTGTGGAACACCTACGCATTCTTCGTACTGTATGCGAACATTGACAATTTTGATGCGACTAAATATACTTTAAGTTACGATAAGCTTCCGGTTATGGATAAATGGCTGCTCAGCAAGCTGAATACCATGGTGAAGACTGTCGATGCGGATCTTGATTCCTACAAGATTCCGGAGGCTGCAAGAGCACTCCAGGAATTTGTTGACGATATGAGTAACTGGTATGTAAGAAGAAGCCGTGAGCGTTTCTGGGCAAAGGGCATGGAGCAGGATAAGATCAATGCTTACATGACACTTTACACAGCACTGGTAGAGATCTGCAAGACTGCAGCTCCGATGATTCCGTTCATGACAGAAGACATTTACCAGAACCTCGTAAGAAGTATTGATGCAAATGCTCCTGAGAGTATCCACCTGTGTGATTTCCCGAAGGTAAATGAAGCACACATCGACAAAGAGCTTGAGGAGAATATGGAATGTGTTCTGAAACTGGTTGTTATGGGACGTGCCTGCAGAAATACTGCAAATATCAAGAACCGTCAGCCGATCGGACAGATGTATGTCAAAGCTGATTTTGAGCTTTCCGAGTTCTTTGATGCCATCGTTGCCGATGAATTGAATGTGAAAAATGTAACATTTACACAAGAAGTACGTGACTTTACGTCCTATTCTTTTAAACCTCAGCTAAAGACAGTCGGACCAAAATATGGTAAACTGTTAGGGGGAATCAAAAATGTACTCAGCGGACTGGATGGAAATGCTGCTATGGATGAGCTGAATGCAAATGGTTGCCTGAGATTTGAGGTAAATGGTGAAGAAGTAGTCCTGAACCGTGAAGATCTTCTGATCGATACTGCACAGATGGAAGGATATGTATCTGAGGATGACAACGGAATCACAGTTGTTCTTGATACGAACTTATCCGAGGAACTTCTGGAAGAGGGATTCGTGCGTGAGATCATCAGCAAAGTACAGACGATGCGTAAGGAAGCTGATTTCGAGGTCATGGATAAGATCGTGATCACATATGAAGGAAGTGAGAAGGCAGAAACTGTATTTGCGAAAAATGCTGATGAGATTGGAGCTGAGACACTGGCTCTGGAGGTGAAAAAAGCGACACCTGCAGGTTATGTGAAAGAGTGGAAGATCAATGGTGAGGCAGTAACTCTTGGAGTAGAGAAGCAATAACAGATGTGAACAGGTCTGCTCCGGCAGACCTGTTCTTTTATCTTACATTTCCTGAAACAAGAGCAAGAAAGGATCAAAACAATATGATTAATCCGAGATTTGAAAAAGAAGCGTTTAAGAAAGAAGTAGAACAGAATGTTAAGCAACTGTTCCGAAAAACTGTAGACGAAGTATCTCAGCAGGAGCTTTATCAGGCAGTTTCCTATGTCGTAAAAGATGCAATTATCGATGACTGGATCGCAACTCAGAAGCAGTACGAGAAAGATGATCCGAAAATCGTGTATTACATGTCCATGGAGTTCCTGCTTGGAAGAGCTCTTGGCAATAACCTGATCAATATGACGGCATATAAAGAGGTGAAAGAGGCTCTGGAAGAAATGGGTCTGAACCTGAATGAACTTGAGGATCAGGAGCCGGACCCGGCACTTGGAAATGGCGGACTTGGTCGTCTCGCTGCATGTTTCCTGGATTCACTGGCATCTCTTGGCTATGCAGCTTACGGCTGTGGTATCCGCTACCGTTATGGTATGTTCAAGCAGAAGATCAAAGATGGCTATCAGGAAGAAAAACCGGATAACTGGCTGAAGAACGGCAATCCATTCGAACTTCGCAGACCGGAGTATGCAAAGGAAGTACGTTTCGGTGGAAATATCCGTGTAGAGTACGATGATAAGACCGGAGATATCCGTTTTAAACAGGAGAATTATGAGTCTGTTCTGGCAGTTCCGTATGATTATCCGATCGTAGGATATGATAATCATATTGTAAATACACTTCGTATCTGGGACGCAGAACCAATCGTAGATTTCCAGTTAGATTCATTTGATCGCGGTGACTATCACAAAGCGGTAGAGCAGCAGAATCTGGCAAAAACGATCGTAGAGGTCCTGTACCCGAACGATAACCACTATGCAGGAAAGGAACTGAGACTGAAACAGCAGTATTTCTTCGTATCTGCCAGTCTTCAGGCTGCGCTTGAAAAATATAAAAAGAACCATGATGATATCCATAAACTGCCGGAGAAGATGACGATTCAGATGAATGATACACATCCGACGGTAGCAGTTGCCGAGCTTATGAGACTTCTTCTTGATGAGGAAGGACTTGGCTGGGATGAGGCATGGGAGATCACAACAAAGACCTGCGCTTACACGAACCACACCATCATGGCAGAGGCTCTGGAAAAATGGCCAATCGATTTGTTCTCCAGGCTGCTTCCTCGTGTATACCAGATCATCCAGGAGATTGACCGCCGCTTTGTGGCCAAGATCCGTGAGATGTATCCGGGAAATGAAGAGAAAGTAGCAAAGATGCAGATTTTAAGAGATGGTCAGGTAAAGATGGCTCATCTTGCAATCGTAGCCGGATACTCTGTCAATGGAGTTGCAAGACTTCATACAGAAATCCTGAAAAAACAGGAGCTTCGTGATTTCTACGAAATGATGCCGCAGAAATTCAATAATAAGACAAACGGAATTACGCAGAGACGTTTCCTGATGCATGGAAATCCGCTGCTGGCTGACTGGGTAACAGATAAGCTTGGAACAAAGGACTGGATCACAGATCTGTCTCTGATGTCAGGATTGAAAAAATGGGTGGACGATGAGGAAGCTCTGAAGGAATTTATGAGCATCAAGTATGAGAATAAAGTCCGCCTGGCAAAATACATTAAAGAGCACAATGGCATTGAAGTGGATCCAAGATCTATCTTCGATGTACAGGTCAAGAGACTGCACGAGTACAAGAGACAGTTTCTTAACATTTTACATGTGATGTATTTGTACAACGAGATCAAGGAACATCCGGAAATAAGCTTCTATCCGAGAACATTTATCTTCGGAGCAAAAGCTTCCGCAGGATATATCCGTGCAAAACAGATCATCAAACTGATCAATTCCGTTGCGGATGTAGTCAACAACGACCGCAGTATCAACGGCAAACTGAAAGTTGTATTCATCGAAGATTATCGTGTGTCAAATGCTGAGATCATCTTCGCAGCAGCTGATGTAAGCGAGCAGATTTCCACAGCTTCCAAAGAGGCATCAGGAACCGGTAATATGAAGTTCATGCTCAACGGCGCACCGACACTTGGAACGATGGATGGAGCAAATGTGGAGATTGTTGAAGAAGTTGGTGCAGAGAATGCATTTATCTTCGGACTCAGCTCTGACGAGGTCATCAATTACGAGAACAATGGCGGCTACAATCCGATGGATATCTACAATAGTGATGCCGATATCCGACGCGTTGTGAACCAGCTTGTGGATGGAACATATTCACAAGGTGATAAGGAAATGTACCGTGACCTGTATAATTCACTTCTGACAGCTCAAGGTGGAAGCAAAGCCGATACGTATTTCATTCTGAAGGATTTCCGTTCTTATGCGGATACACAGAAGAAGGTTGAAGAAGCTTATCGCGACAAAGACAGATGGGCTAAGATGGCACTTCTGAATACTGCAAGCTGTGGAAAATTCTCATCTGACAGAACGATTCAGGAGTATGTGGATGATATCTGGCATCTGGATAAAGTGACAGTAGAAGTTTAGTTCATGCAGAAACAATGCAAAGGCATTCTTGAAGAATAAAAAAGAACGTCTTCTCATATTTTATATGGGAGGGCGTTTTTTATATGAGATTTGCATATTTGAAATATAGATTAAAGAAACTGGGGTGCTATCTTCTGATCATTATATTGCTGCCCTATATTATCACCGTGTTCTTAAGCGGACCGGGAGCTTATGGAGCTTCCAGAGTGGACGAGACTATGGTAAATGTGAAGGCAGACGGGGAAAAGTCCGGCAGTGATGGTGGAAAACAGGAAGATTCTAACGCTGAAAATGTGGATAAAATTCAGATGCCGCTCAGTGAATACTGTATTGGAATTATGGCCAGAGAAATCCCTGCGGTTTATGAGGAGGAAGCTTTAAAAACCCAGGCAGTTCTTGTGCGGACCCAGGTATGTCTGGCGCTTGGCGCAGGGGCAGATACCATATTAGAAGAGAGATACTGGACAAAGAAAGATATGCAGGATTCCTGGGGAGCAGATCAATATTCCAAGTATTATAAGCGGCTTGAGCATGCATGGGAGGAGACCAACGGACAGGTGCTAACTTATGAAAATGCGCTGGCAAAGACACCATTTTGCAGACTCAGTAATGGAAGTACAAGGGATGGACGGGAGGCGCTGGGGAGCGAAGATTATCCGTATCTGAAGATTGTGGACTGTCCGCTAGATATTGAGTCGAAAGAACAAATTCAGACAATTACTATAGACGATATGGATGCAGAAGTGACTGGGGTAGACACTGCAGGATATGTACTTAGCGTCCGGGTTGGAAATGACACCGTGAGTGGAGAAGAATTCCGAACCAATTATCATCTCGCATCAAGTTGCTTTTCTTTTCAGAAATATGACGGAAAGCTGCGGATCACGACCCGGGGTATCGGGCATGGACTGGGCTTAAGCCAGTACACGGCAAATCAAATGGCAAAAGAAGGAAAAAGCATGGAAGAGATACTGGCACATTTCTTCGAAGGGACAGAACTGAAAGAAGGCGTGGAGATCGTGCAGGTGGAAGGTGGAGCAGGAGAGTAGCAAAATTTGTAAAGTCATAATAGTATTGTACAAAAAGCCGAGGCATTCTTGAAATTTCCATATAAGAAAGGCTAGAAAAAGGCAAAGACAATATTTTATATGTAGTTTGTATAGTACCACTACAATCTGGCAAGAATAGAGTCAGAGGTGGTGATGAAAATGAACGATAATAATAAGATGGATCGCGGCAAAGAACATGCCGGTCCGAAAAAAATGACGCCAAGGCAGAAGCAAAAGAGAAATCGTAAGGCGACACTGGCGGCAGTTCTGTGCTTTGTGGCAGCCATAGCAATTGTTGGAACATACACAATGCGGGATTACAAGACAGTGAAAAAAGAAGGGGAGCTCGCAAAAGCACAATTGGAGGAACAGAAGAAAGCACTGGAGGAAGCCAGTCAGGAAGCAAGTGGAAATGCACAGAAAGACAGTGCTTCCGAGTCAGGCACGGATGGAGCCGGAACCGGTGGAAAAGCCGAAAAGAGTGGCTCTGGTGCAGGAACAACAGGGACTGCAAGCAAAAATGCTGCAACAGCCGGAAACACAGATGGATCCGGAAATAATGGCAACCAGGACGGCAACAGTCAGACTAACGGAAGTCAGCAGGCGGCAAGGACAGCGGGCAGTGCATCTTCCGCAAACTTTACAAGCGACAGCAAGATGATCTGGCCTGTAAGCGGCACGGTGCTTATGAATTACAGCATGGACAAAACAGTTTACTTCGCGACACTAGACCAATACAAGTATAATCCGGCATTGGTTATCAGCGGAGCAGAAGGAGACCAGGTTCTGTGCGGTGCACCGGGAATAATTAAATCCATTGATGTGACCGCACAGACAGGAACAACTGTGACCGTAGACCTTGGAAATGGTTACGAAGTCCTCTACGGACAGTTAAAAGAAGTGCCAGTAAAAGTCGGCGACCAGGTAGAGGCAAAAAGCATTCTCGGCTATATCGGACAGCCGACAAAGTATTACAGCGTGGAAGGATGCAACGTATATATGGAATTACGAAAAGATGGAACACCAGTAAACCCTGTAGATTATATGACAAAAAGATAAAGAATGTGTATAATTGGGGACGTAGTAAAAATGAAGTTTTGCTACGTCCCCAATTAAAGGAGAAATCATGAATTATACATATATTGTGGAGTGTGGGGACGGTAGTCTCTACACTGGCTAGACGAACAATCTGGAAAAAAGAATACAGGCTCATAATGCGGGAAAAGGAGCGAAATATACGAAGAGCCGTCTGCCGGTGAAACTGGTGTATTCGGAAACATTTGCCACGAAGGAAGAGGCAATGAGCCGGGAGTATGCGATTAAGCATATGAAAAGGAAAGAGAAGTTACAATTGATTGAGAATAGAGCTGAAATATTTAATATTTAAGGACTTGCTTTTTTGAAAATAACGGTTATAATATTGATATAAGAACAAGTAGTAATCGAAACTACGTATGAAAATACGAAAGAAGAATATAACATTATTTTCAGGAGGGGTAAGTTATGGCAAAAGTAATAGAAGAACATGTAAAAGATCCGGGAAGTGCGATCACACATTTTATTGGAATGCTGATGGCAATATTTGCAGCAATTCCGTTGCTTATCAAAGCAGCTCATGAGCCTGGCAGGATTTATCTTGTATCTATTGCAGTTTATGCGGTAAGTCTGATCCTGCTTTATGCAGCTAGCACGACATACCATACATTTAACATTTCCAAGAAGGTAAATACGATTCTGAAGAAAATTGACCATATGATGATCAGCGTACTGATTGCCGGAAGTTATACACCAATTTGTCTGTTAGTGCTCGGCGGACGTATGGGATGGATTCTACTGGCAATTGTATGGGGATTCGCAATTGCGGGAATTCTGATAAAGGCGTTTTGGGTATTTTGCCCGAAGTGGGTATCTTCCGTACTTTATATCGGAATGGGGTGGACTTGTGTACTTGCATTTACACAGCTGCTCAACTCCCTGTCACCGGCGGCATTTGGATGGCTTTTAGCAGGTGGAATCATTTATACAGTCGGCGGAGTGATCTATGCACTGAAACTTCCGATTTTTAACAGCAAGCATAAAAATTTTGGAAGCCATGAGATTTTTCATCTGTTCGTGATGGGAGGAAGCCTGTGCCACTTTGTAGTGATGTACGCATTTGTGCTGTAGCAGATGAAGATGAAGGAGCCGTGCAGCAGACATAATTTTCATGTCAAAACAGCGAGGAAAGCAAAAAATAGCAGAGAATAAGAAACAGTCTGAGAGGAAAACTTTCAGGCTGTTTTTCGTATACGTAGAAAATGTAGTTTCCTGCGTATACGAAAGCTCTCTAGAGACTATAACAGATGGAAGAAATACTTAAGGGACAGGATGATAGAATTAAAGATCAAATTAACAAACTTAAAGAACAGGACGATAGGCTCAAAGAGCAGGATCAAGTAATTAGAGAATTAATGAAGAAAATTGAACAGTTAGAAAATATATCAGCTGGGAGATGACTCCCACCTCTATAGGTGTTGAGAAACAAGCTGGTATCAGTGGTGGGAGTCAATCACCCAGCTGATATAGCCTCTGGCAGGATTGCAGAAATGCCGAGGCATTCCTGAATGGAAACTGATAGAGATATTTAACGGCAGGCTGATGAAAGGAGCAATAAAATGGAGACATATATGCAGATGCTTGGAAGACTTGCAAAGAATGCATCCCGCGGAGCGGCAAAGCTGGGAACAAAAGCAAAGAACAGAGGACTTCTCGTAGTGGCAAATGAACTTGTGGAAGAGAGAGAATTGATTTTACAGGAGAATGCAAAGGATATTGAAGCTGCGAAAGCGAAAGGCGTGAAGCAGTCTTTGATTGATCGATTGGCACTGACGGAACAGCGAATTGAAGATATGGCAGAAGGTCTGCGTGAAATTGCTGCACTGGATGATCCAATCGGAGAAGTACTTGGCATGAAGACAAGACCGAACGGACTTCGTATCGGAAAGAAACGCGTACCGCTTGGCGTTGTCGGAATCATCTACGAATCCAGACCGAATGTGACAGCAGATGCATTTGGCCTTTGCTTCAA